>ERZ506228.9-NODE-9-length-186144-cov-12.1161_pt1 | contig 186144 bp, 202 predicted proteins | sample MGYA00512366_ERZ506228 | MGnify/ENA metagenome assembly ERZ506228
TGGAAAAAACAATTAATGTATACCGTGTTTTACGTTCAACAGCTGTTACTAATACACCCTTGCCGGTTTTGCCGAGAACAGTATCAATTTCCCAATCTCCAATTCGTTGACGTCGATTAATAAAACTTGGCCTTTCATGAATTGAGATATAGTCAACCTGAGCCTCTTTATGACGACGGACACCCTTGGGGTGTCTTTTCCGTCCCCGATGACGTAGGCAGCGTTTAACGCCCGTGTCACCACGTGAATGAAAAGGCCTGTTTAAATTATGACGTTTAATATGACGATAAATTGTTGCGTAGCTAACAGTGAAATGACCCTCATGGCCACAACGATTGGCGATCTGTTGTGGTGACCAGTGGTTTTCAATAATGAGTTTTGCGATTAATCCACACAAATCTTGGTGTTGATCTAATAAAGATTGTTTATGACAGTTAGTTCGTTTTTGATGGTAATCATTGTCTGCCTCATAGGGTGAATAATCCTTTTTGCAGCGGCGAAGTTCGCGCGAAATAGTACTTGGTGAGCGCTTCAAATGATAAGCAATTGAACGAATTGAATGCCCTTTGGATTTAAATTTTAGAATACTTTCTCGCTCAAATATTGTAAGATGAATATAGCTCATAACGGATACTCCTTGATGTTTTTCTTGGTCGTTAAACATTGTACCCGTTATGGGTCTTTTTTATTTAATTAGTGTTGCACTTAGAGTGTAAATAATATTAATATTTTTCACGAGAATGTTTAAATTCTGATTTATAAGGAGAGATAAACACAGTGAATTTACTTGATAAAGTTCTGAAAACAATCATACTGTCGCTGTTTTTTATTTAGAGTTTTCGCTTAAACCACATGGCATCAATTTAATACTTCTAGTCACCGTTATAATTTTAGTTATATTTCTTCCAAGTCCGGCTAAAAATCTTAAACACTCTCGCTAATTTTGATTAAGTCATTTAGGAGATGAGACGATGTTAATGGTTAACTTTATCATGTTTCTGATCGCGCTTGGCATAGTGGCATTAGTTCAACCAGAAACATTAATCAGTTGGGTAGATATTTATCATTATCTGAAATTCAATGGCTTTACGTTTAAAAACTTTAAGGTCGCTTTTAAAAAATATATGTTGCGATGAGAAGTTATTTAATAGAAAAGGTGATTAATTTTGGAAAAAGAGAATTTAAATTACACGCGGTTAAAATTAATTATTTCAGCACTTTCTAAACACCCATATATTGATTCAACATACTATAGTCTTGATATGATAGAGGATAAAATTTCAATTAGATTGAAGTATTTATATCAGAAATTATCATTTGATAAATCGTTAGCGTTTCAAGTTGCGGTTAGTAATTTTTTATCTTCTTACGGTGTTTGCTATCAACAGGTTTTGATTTATGATGATGCTGAGAACTTGACTGAAATAGACTTTTTGTTGTCGTCAACAGAACTCACAAAATTAGCGTCTATTTTAGAGCAGGTTTTTAATTAGATTGCAAAACGAAAATAGTCAATATCTAGTGTGGGAGAGTTTTAACTCCCACACTATTTTTTATCCGATAGATAGTTAATCATGAACCTACGTCAATACTCCAGACATATTTATGTCGATCGTTTTTAAAATGAACGAAATGACAAACTTTTGATCTTCTTCAGATATTAACTTTTAATTGCTCAACATTGTTATACTATTAGTTAAAAATTCCAACTTGATGTCGTTTTGATGATTCTCTTCTAGTACGCCAACTTGATAAAAAAGCTTGCGAAATTCGTCGACTAATGTTCGGGAGATGTTGGGATAAAACGTACTTTTGTTAATATCCGTGAACTTTACTAACTTAGTGACTGTAATCTTGTTGAGCAGAAAATAGTAAATATTTATAACGCTAACACATTTTATTAGCTTTTCAGAGAGATTTCATAGTACATAATCGTTGAAGTGATTCATCTTGAGGATTATTTGATTAGAATTAAATTAAAAACAAATTAAAGATATCGTTGATTTACTAATAAAACTATCTTAAAATATAAATAACTTGATAAGAACATCATAATAAGTCGAAGCGTGAAGCAAAAATTGTAATATATTCAGTTTATAACTGAAAAAATATTTTAGGACATTATCTATATACAATTCTTTGTTTTTTTCAGCTAATTTTCTGATTCTTATTTTTGTTTAGATCTGATACAAAATAACTAAAGGGGCTTAATCATGTATCAATTACTAATTAAGCATCAGAAAAGACTGTTTAGTATTTTCTTCTTCGTATTACTTTCTCACGCGGCAATGATGACATTATATGCCTTGGTTGTTCAATTCTTAACTAATTATGCCATGGGTAAAGTTCAAGTGAAGTTTTATTGGCTTGTTTTATTTTGCTTGGTTTTTGCAATTATTGCTGCAGTGACCAATGTATTGGGTGGTTATTTAAAAGGACGTGTTTCTAATGATGCGATGTTAGATTTGCGGCGTTTAATGTTTCATCGGTTAATTAATCGTTCGGTTGAACAATTTCAACAAGATACTGTTAGTGCAAAAGTTGCTTATTTTACGAACAAATTGGATCTTGTTCAACAAAATTATGTTAATCGTTTCCTAGATGGCCTATCACTACTATTTCAATTTACGTTTGCGATTCTTTTGGGTTTAATGCTAGATGTACGCCTGACAATGTTAATTCTTTTGTTAGAAATTCCGTCATTTTTATTACCTATTTGGGCCCGTCACTATTTACAAGATGTCAAAGAACCCATTTTAATTTCTTTAGAGCATTATACGAGTAAACTGACAAATTGGTTTTCTGGATTTTCAACGATCAAAAACTTTGGGCGTGATTTAATCTTCTCTAAAATGCATCAAATAGCTGCGGTTGAAGTGCGCGATGCTGAAAATCGTGATGTCTTAATTCGTAAGGTTGTTAGTGGACTATCCCAATTATTTGGCGATTTGGTTTATTTTGGCACTTGGGTGATAGGGGCTTATTTTATTCGCCAACAGCGAATTGATATGGCATCGTTTTTAGCCTTTACCCAACTAGCAGTTTCAATTTCGTTCCCAATTGAATCGTCAGCGGATGTTTTGGCTGATTTTTTTGGTGGTCAAAAAATTTATCGAGAATTCCAGAATTTATTGAATAAACAGGGTGAGTTAAAGAAAGACCTTGCGACCGCGAGATCTGGCCATCTAAATAGTTTCATTAATTATCATCAGGTTGATATTGGTCCGGCAGGCAAACCCTTTTTGAAAAATGTTAACTTGAGTATTGATCAGACCGAAAAGGTTATTTTGATTGGTGAAAGTGGATCAGGCAAGTCGACACTAGTTAATACAATGTTTGGTTACCACGAGATAAGTAATGGTGAGTTAATGATTGCCGGCCGTAATGTTAAGACAATGGCTTCGACTTATGTACCATCTTTGATTGGCTTTCAGAATCAAAATACTTTTATTTTTGATGGGACAGTTTGGGATAATATTACGATGTTTGCTTCTAACTATAGTTTGGCGGATGTGATTGCTGTTTTAAAACGGGTTGATCTTAAATTCCCTGAACAGGATATTAAACAGTGGTTGCAACAGCCGATTGAAACACACGGTAGTAATTTTTCTGGTGGAGAGCGTCAGCGATTGGGATTGGCTCGTAATTTACTCGCTCAAAAACAATTTATGATATTTGATGAATTATCTAGTGGCCTGGATCACGAGACGGCCACCAAATTAGAAGATGATCTATTTTCAATTACTGGTGTTGGTTTTATTTATATCACGCATAATTATGATCGGGATTTATTAAAAAAGGCCGATCGAGTATTGAGAGTGAATAATGGTCAAATAATCGAAGAAGATAATTTGGACAATTAGAAAAACATACTAAGTCAATTTACTTGATTTTTATCTTATAAATTAATTGCAATTAACAGTAGTTTGTCTTGTTAGGAGAAATATTAAATTGAAGATTATTGGTCAAGAAATAACCAAATATTATGGAAAGAACCAAGTCCTATATCACTGTGATTTTGAAATCACTTTAAATCAACTTGGTGTTATAGGACTAATCGGTCCAAATGGAGCAGGAAAATCAACTTTAATGCGGATGCTGGGTGGTATCACAGAACCCAATGCTGGTAAATTATTGATTGAAAATAAAAGTATTTCAAATGCTTATGATTATAGCGCATGGGCCCAAAGAAACTCTTATTATGTACCGACTGGTGAACGAGGATTGAGAAATAAACTATCTACTAAAGATAATTTGAAATATTTCGCGGCGTTGCGCGGTAAATCCGTACCAAAATGTCTGGAATTACTATATGGCACTGCCATAGATTTCGATGCAGAATATCTTATTGATAAGGAATTCGATCAGATGTCAACTGGGCAGAAGAAAAGAGCTGAATTGATGGTGGCGGTTGCTCTTGGCGCAAGATTACTGTTGTTGGATGAACCTTCAAATGGATTAGATATTGATTCTCAGGCTAATTTAATGCAGCTGATTCAGAATATTAGTAATGATAACAATAAAAAAGTTGTCATCTCTTCCCATGATCCTAACTTGCTTGCTAACGTTGTAAGTCAATATATTTTTATAGCGGATGGACACATTTTAAGAACTTTAAATAAATCACTCGATGAACTTGAATTGAGGCAAATTTATCAACTTTTATACAATTCGAGGTGCCTAGATGACAAAGTTATCTTCAATATTAAATATGGTGAAAACAGAACTTGAAATGGAGGCAAAGACACGATATAAGTATTTAGCTTCAACATTAAGTGATTTTGTAATATTCACCCTTGCATATGTTGCTGTTCTATTCTTTGCCGATGTTACGGCAATTAATCAAACTTATCACACTAATGACGGCACTATCCTTATATTAATAGGCTATATGTTCTGGAATGTTGGCGTAGTGGCGATGGATATTTCTACACAAACAATTGAGAGTGATTCTCGAGCAGGTATTTTAGAGACTGAAATACAATCGAGATTTCCGCTTTGGTTTCTTATTATGGTTAGAAGTTGGGTTACTAACCTAATTACTTTTGGGTATTTGTTAATTATTAGTTTTATTACTGCCATTGTTATTGATCAATCGGTATTATTGCTTCTAAATTTAATACTATTGGTTATGTTGCTATCATTTGTTTCAAATTTAGGAATGTTTGGTATCGGTTTGATTTTTGGCGCAGGTTCATTAATTTTTAAAAGTATTGGGCAATGGGCAACTCTACTTCAGGGTATAATTTTAATATTTGCAAATGTAGCTATTCCTTATACATCATGGATTCAAGCTATCTTGCCGTTTGGATTAGGAATTGAAATTGTTCGTTCGCTATATTTACAACGTAGTGTTGAATGGATTACTGTACTGACTTATATCATAATTAATGTGACTTTTTGGGGTATCGGTTTGATGATTTTTAATACTGCGCTTCAACATGAAAGAAAGCATGGTTCTTTTGAGCAGTTTTAATATAGTTGCTTTTAAAGGTGGAATAGCGATAGTAAGAAATATATACCATGTAGATGCTGCAATGTTGTAGCAATTATTTTCTTAAGAAGCGTTAGTCAACTAGCTCATCAAGAATGTTTAAAGTGAAGGTGTGATGGATTGTGAAAATTTTAAAAACAACCAAGCTTAGTCAGCAACAAATTGACGATGTTCAACAACTATTAAAGGCAGTTCATCATGTTGATCAAACATATCGATCACCATATCTAAGTAACCAATACAATTATTTTCCAGAGATGGCAACATTTATTTTATTGTATACAGATAATGTGCTATCAGGATTTTCGATGCTATATGCAGACGGCAAATTGGATGAGATTGTCGAACTGTATCTCAATGTTTTACCTCAGTCACGAAGAAATGGTTATGGTACAATCTTAAGGCGTGAAAGTGAAGCTATCCTGCATCAGTATAGGTACCAAAAGTTTCAATATATTACTGAAATGAATTTTCTTAAGAGCAATCCTAATTTCCTAGAACACGTTGGTTTAACTGCGGAGACGGATCATGAATATCAAATGCGTTGTCAACATTCTCAGTATGACTTTGCAAATAGGGCAGAGGTTAAACTTCAACGTTTACGGAAGAAAGATATTGTAAGCATTAGTGCAATAAATGCGGAGGCATTTGCGATGAATGTTGAAGAAGCTACTCGTGCAATTACGACTGCCTTTCATGATGATGCGACAGAATGTTTTGTTTTAAAGACGCTTACTGATGAAAACATCGGTTATTGTGCGGTCGATAATGGCACGGAATACTATTTATATAATCTATTTATTAAACATGAATATCGTAATCAAGGTTATGCTACTTATTTAGTTGATTTAATTGTTGGTGAGTTGAGCAAACAGCGGCAGAAAGACTTTGTTATTGGTGTTGATCAAACAAATATACCAGCGGTTAAGGCCTATACTAAGGCCGGCTTTAAGATTGAGACAGAAGTTGTCTATTTACAGTAGCGTAGTAAAAGCTAGATTACTCATTAAAAAACGCCAATCCTAAATCATTAAGGACGACACATCAAACTAGAATTAGGTACGTTAATATTAAAATAGGAGCAAAAAGTATTAGTTTCATTTTGTAATATTTGTACTGTTCCTATAACCTAAACTGGTTGGAAGAAAGAATTATGTAGTACCGCCAATACTTAAATATTGGCGGTACTTTTTATATGCCAGATTCAATCATCCAATTATCAGCCGTTTTCTTTAAAAAAAGCTGATATTGAGATAACTGTGTCATATTAGTAACTGTATCTAGGTATTTAACAGTTATGATGGCCTCAAGTTTACGGTCAGATTTTTTGAAGATAGGATTAATCAATTCTACAAACTTATAATCTTTATTTAGTGGTTTAGTACCACTTTCAACGTAATATTGAAGCTCATTTTCAGTTCCTTTAGGGTAGAGCGTAAAGAATGTTGTCAGGAACTTTTCAACTTGTTTTGTTGTTTGGGTATTAACTGAACCATCTGCTTGCTGAATTTCTTCTTTGAAATTAGCTTTAGTAGGGCTAGCCGCAACTGTTGGGTTTTGGGTAACAACTAAATTTTTCTGTTTATTTTGGAAAACTATTGTGAGATATGAGGCAGACACTGGCGTAATTTTTTTGTCCTTACCTTTGTTTTGCTCGATATCTTGATCGACTGAAAAGAGAACTTGATAATTATTTTTCTTCAGCTGTTTAACTTGCCAGATTTTAATTACCTTGACGGTTGATTTAGTTGGAATGTCAGAACGAATCACATCTGAATTAAGTGTCATGAGATGAGTGGGCAGATATTTCTTTAACTCAACCTCACGCTGATCAAGCTGTTCTTGTTTTGGTTCCCAAGCATAATAAACTTTGGCAAAATCAGTGACGAAAGTAGTAATGGGTGTCGTATCAACCAGCTTAGTTTTAACAATGGTTTTTTGGTGGGTGGTGTGAGTATCAATTGCTGTGAAGTTTTTATAAACTCCGAAACCCACACTAATGAGTAAAATCAGCCAACATAATAGTGTTGTTTTATGGCGCAAACCAACATGTTTGATACGTGGTTTAGCGCTTTTTTGCTGTTGTTTCTTTTTCACGTGATAACCTTCTTTCTATTTTTTAATACGACCGGCACCAATTAGGTGATTTTGCCAATAGGAATTCTTAAGGTTGGCATAATTAATAGGATCACCTGCATGAAACATCTTCATCCTGCCAACATAGATACCAACGTGGGTAACGTAATCAGCGGTGTTATAAGTGGAATGAAAGAAAACTAAATCACCAGGTTTGGCATCTTTAAGCTTGAGATGCCTCGTGACATTGTATTGTGCTTGAGCAGTTCGCGGTAGACTAATACCAGCCTTATTAAAATTCCATTGAGTGAATCCAGAACAATCAAAACCTGTACTTGGATTACTACCACCAAAAACATAAGCACGACCTTTATATTTCAGGGCTTCGTTCATGATTTTTTGAACCGTTTGATCATTAAATTCAACTGATGTACCTGCATCTAAATAGTCGTTGACGAGAGCAGCGTAATACATATTACCGTAGGCATAGCGCCACTTGTCTTTAGCAACTGGGTTATCATAGTTGACTTTCTTTCCACCGGATTTTTCTTTAGCGAATTCGTTAGAAACTTTTTGAGTGTATTTTTTGCCATGATTGGCCACATAATCAATAAAAGCTCCGCCATAGTTATAGCTTTGAATGGCAGAGTTTAAATCAACCTTTTTAGATTTCATTTGATGAATAATACCGGCGAAGTATTTCACACCTTGTTTAATTGAAGCTTCTGGTTTAAGGCTATTCGGCTTTTGATTGAGTGATTCACTGGATTGCATGACGTCATTACCTTTGCCACTAGATTCAACTTGCATGATGGCAAGAATGACATTAACTTGGTCAGAAATTTTGAATTGTCTGCAGTATTTTTCAACTAACGCTTGATATTTCAGAACATCAGAAGAAAGGTTAGTACTATCTGGATCAAAGATTTCAATATCGGTTGTTGATTCGTCATCATCTTCGCTGGTGGTTGCTACTGTGAAGAGTAAACCAATAATTAGGATGAACGGCAGTATACTCACCAATAACCATTTGCAAAGTTTCATTGATGATCACCTCGTTTAGCGGTCTTAATTTGACACTTCTTGGCTTGGGGTCGGATTAATTTTTGATGTTGAACAAGTTGGGGTGGTTTTGGTTTATTGGTCGCTGATCGTTGTTTTGGTGTTGATTCTAATGAATTATTCTGAGTTGCTTTCTTTTCGGGTAGTTGATGATCTGTTGTGGAACGTTTAATTGGATCTTGTTTTAGCTGTTTAATCTTGTATTTTTGAAGTGGTTGTTTGAGATTAACAGTTGGCTGTTTTTCTGTTGATGATTGTAACTGTTTAAGTTTTCGAGCATTTGAAGTTGGTCTGATTGTTGAAGCTTCTTGGGTGAACTTTTTGGGGCTTGGGTTAATGGCTAACTTTCGTGTAGCTAATTGTTCACGACGTTTCTTTTGTGCTTGTTCACGTTGAGTTTGATTATCACTGCGTTGTTTTGTGATACCACTTTTAAAATCATTCACGCCATGTTTGATATTTTTCTTACCTTGGTGAAGGTTGTATTTGGCATTAGTCGGTGTATTAACAATATTTTCTGTGGCCTTTTTAGCTTGGTCAGTTATTTTTTGCTTAGTGTCTAACGTATTACCAATTTTTCGGCCAAGTTTTTCCATAGAATTAATTGGTCGATTTTCTTTCTTAGGTATCACATTTTTGGATTTTTGCTCTATTTGCGGCGTGTTTTCTTTAGGGCTTTCTTTTTGGTGAGCTTTCTTCATAGATCTTGAGACCACACCGCCCATAACTGCACCACTGGCGATATTACGAAAAGCACGTTGGCCACGGTGGGCAAGTTGACGTGCACCACTTTGCGAATCAGAACTCTTCAATTGCATCATGCCCATTAAGTCACTGAGTTTGAACCAAATGCCACCAAAGATGACGATTTGTAGAAAAGCAACTAAGAAAAATGGGGTAGTGGCTGAAAGTGAGTAAATCATTGTTGAAATACAAAAGGCCATGGTAAGCACTAGCGTAATTCCGGCACGCATCATAATCGCGTTGAAGAGTTTCATAATCGTATTCTTCATCATGGAATTAAAGCCAGGAATCATGGCCAAGAGACAACTGATTGGCAGAAAAATAGAATAGATGATAAATAGTATTTGACTGAAGATCATAATTGCCACCAGCATAAAAACAAAGATTGTAATGATCACATTAAAGACGATGACAAAGGTTGTGACACCAAGGCGGTTAATTGTTTTAACGGCTGAAAGATTATCATTGTCCTTTTCTTCAATTTCATTTTTAACTAGTTCGGTTCTAGCTTTACCTTTTTTCTCGAAAGGATCAGTTTTTACCAGTTCATCGATACGTTCTTTACCAATCTTACTGGCGTCAGAGTCACCGAATTGAAGTAGCGTCCAAGGCTGTTTGACTTGAATATTAAATAGGATGTTTCTGATCCCATCAACGCCATTTTCTGATGTTGCAGTAGCATTCGACATCATCATCTTCGACCCAATATTTAATGCAGAGGTACTCATGTCGGATGAAAACTCGTTAATTTTACTAATGTAATCAGGTGAGTAAGCAATGAAACTTGCCGAGGTAATAAAAATGATGACAAAGTTCACGATAGCCGAGATAGCTTTAGAAGTTTCCCGTTTCAAAAGTCCCGTGTAAGTAACGTAGATTCCTAAAATGATGATGAGCAGTAACAACATACCAGGATAAAAACCGTCCGTAGAAAATCCAGATGGAGATACACCGGCTAGACTTTGAATATTCTGACCAATTGCATTAGTGGTATCTTTGATGAAATCCAATGAGTAGGCTTGTTGAATCAGAAAGCCAGTAGCATATGAGAGATAAACAGAGACTAACCAGAGGAAGTTAGTAATGGCATAAACGGCATACATCACTGATTTTCCAATACCATCACCCCAATTCCAAGGTAACCAGTCCCAACTAGAGTCAACGAAGTAATCTAGTTGGTAGTTGTTGACAGGATATTTTGAGAACTCATTATTCGCGTTCACTGTTTCATCGACTAAACCACTTGCATGAACAGTAGAAGTGTTGGTGAGTATGATACACAGAATGATCAGCAAACTAATTGAGAATAACTTAAGCAGTCGCCTTTGTTTTACCGACACAATCAATCGCCTCCAGTCACTTGTGCTTGTGGTGGCCGAGTATCAAAGGCGTGATAAAGATGTTCGAAAATATAATCAAAGTGAAGCACCCCAACATGACCCCAAATATCTTGGAATAGGCATTCACCATTATCTAAGGAACGAAGTCGTTGTTGGTTACTTTCATCTTCAGGATCAAGGCCGAAGAATTGGAGCGTATGTTTGATTTCATTAATATCGGTTGAACGAAAGGCAAACTTCATCCCAATGTTGTTCTTCATTTTTTCGTCTAATAAGTCATTAGCGTTTTGAGTAACCAGATAGACACCAGCATTCATTGAACGACCTTCACGAATTAGTTTCATGGAGAGGGTTTTACCTTGCGCCACATTAAGAAACGCCCAAGCCTCATCTAAATCGACAATCTTAAAACGAGAGCGATCTGAATGGATGAAATCAATCGCAAATGTAGAAATAATCATCAGCATAGCTACTGATAACATTTCAGCGGTGATATATTCTTCTTGAGTTTTATCTGCATCTGGCAGAACCAAGTCAGCAATTTGAATGATATTGATGTTCTTATTTAAAGCGATTGAATTGCGAGCAGTGCCATCTGAGAAAAGTAAAGCGGCAAAGTCATAATCGGTGAAGGATTCAATATGATCAGCAATATTAATCGCAATATCGGTATCTTCACGACGTAATTCATCAATGATTTTTAAAAGACCAGGTTCTTTTTGTTGGGTGACATTACAAATTGCTTTGCGTAGTGTTGGGAAACGTTCTGCATCGCGTGAAGAAATCCCAGTCAGAAAAGTCAATGTATCCACGGCTAAACTTTCAGAGTCTTTGGGATTTTTTAAAATAATATATGGATCTAATAGCCCACGATTTTTTTCTTCACTGGTTAGATTAACGATGTTAATTTCATCCGCCATAAAATCGAGGTTCTGTGACCAATTTGTTCGCTCAGACTTGGGATCAAGAATTAATGCTTGGGCGCCATAAAGAACGGCATAGTAGACTAGTAGGTTATTACTAAATGATTTACCGCCGCCCAGTGAACCTAAGAAAGCTGCTGAAAGAGCATTAGTGACTGTTCCCGAAAGACCTTGTGCGGCAATATCCGGTTTAATGAAAACATTACGGCTAGTATCCACATTGTAACCAACATAAATACCTTCTTTTTCTCCTAAGGATTGGGTTGCACCGAAACCCAGTGAAGCAATAAAGTCACTGGTGACATATTGAATATAGTCATTCATATAGCGTTTAGAAGCAGGAATAAACTCCGAATGTAGTCCTAACATATCGCCGAAGGGACGTACTAATTTAATATTTAAGGAATCATAGAAATCTAGAATTTGATCTGCGTGACGTTTCATTTCATCAAGAGTTCGACCACTAACGCGAATAACATAGGAAATTTTGTACATCGCATCTTTACTTTGATCTAGATCCGCTTCAAGTTCGTCAACTGAATCTAATGCGTCAACCACACCACGAGTAGTTTCATTGTTTGATTGATAGGCGTGTTTATCTAAGTCACGTAATTCTTTTTTCTTATTGCGAACCTTAGTGAGCGCCTTTTTATTAGTCACAATTTCAATGTTGAGTGAAGTATCAATCGGGAAATCAAACTGTTGTTGCTGGAAATAAAAGATCTCACTACCGGGAAACTCTAATTCACCGACAATATCTGACAAGGTTAAATAAGTGACAAAAGATTGATCCGAATCGTGAGTTAACACTAAATAGCGTTGCTTTTGTTCAATCATGGCTCGCGTCGGTTTGATTAAGTCGTACTTTTTGATAATGGTTTGTTGGTCATCCTGTTCTTTAGGGAGATGGTAATAGTAGTCGTCATAGTCTTGGCCATTCATGCCATGGAGATGTTCTAGTAAATAACCAAAATCGTCTTTTGTTAGTGGTCGAATTTTAAAACGACGGCCGATTTTATCAGCTAAGAATTGCGCAACTTTATTAAATCGTTCTACTTCGTTGTTGTTCATCACGACAAAGTCACCGGTAAACGTTTCGTTAAAGCCATGAATGAAATCGTCTATACCTAAGATAAAATCTTGCCAAATATTTTTTGCGGATACTTCTTTATCATTAAGGAGTAGTTTAAAGCCAATATAAAAACGATAATCAACTTGATTATCGCCGATAGATTCAGTCAATGCTTTAACTTGACCGTCAATATGTGTTTCAGCAATCTCTTTAAGGTCACCTTTCAAGAGTGATTTTGAACGTTCCATCGTATCTTTGACGCTGGCTTCCGTTGCTAATTGTAGTAAGTGAATTTTACCATCACGATTTTGTGCAATTAACTGACGGAAGTTTTCGTGAACTTGTTGTTTTTGCTCAGGTGATAGGAATGAATAGTTGTAAGGAATTAATTCATAATAAGCAAAGCATTCACTTTCAGTGTTAAAGACCAGATTATCTTCAATATATTTAATGGGGAACTTCATGATTTTGTCCTCCTTGTGACACAGGTAATAGATTCCGTCCATTGTTTTTGTTCGAGTTTGATCGGTTGATAGGCAAAACTAAACTTGTTTGAAAAAACATAGGCGAAGACGGAACGTAAAAATCCTAATGGCTTCTTATTGTCAAAAGTTTTCTGACTCATAAACCAAGTGATACCAGCAGGGATACCCAAGTATTTTAGAAAAGCGCCATTAATTAGATTTAATGGTGGTACATCACTAAATACAATGACGACCGATAATGTCACAACAAACCAAGTCATTTGTGTAAATGTAATGGGAAATGGTAAATTCAAATCATTAATGGCATACAACACTTTTTCAACTGACCAAATTGAGGTATAACTTCTAACTTTTTTCATACCAAACTCCTTTCTATAAAAAGAAAGCTGATTCTTAATTCAGAATCAGCTTCGAGTGATTAATTGACATATTCAACGATGCCATGTGTGGTGACAAGGTAATTACCTTCAATCTCCAAATCACGGGCAATCTTTTCATAATCCAAATAATAAAGAACATTGGTAGGCAGTTCACCGAAAAGAGTGCCATCACCAATTTCTTCGGCAACTAATTCTGACATAGAGTTTGTGTCATAGTAGATAAGATTATCAATATTTTCGGCAAGTTCTTCAACATTATTGAACCATTCATCGAGTAGTTCTTGAATAATCGGATAGAATGGTGTGTCAGAAATTGTGAGAAGATTTTCGTAAAGTTGATTCAGTGAGCTAATATTTTCATATTCTGAGATACGAACAGGCAATTCGTAATCATGAATAGCATATTCTTCACTTTGGCCGTTTTTACCAAGTTGTAGTGTTTCTCGAATCTCATCAAAATCTAGTGGTAAGTGAAACCAACGTCCAGAATCAGCTTTTCCTTGATTGTAGTTACCAAGATTAACAATATAAACTTGTAATTCATCAGGTGTCATTTGCTCACGCTCCTACGACTCGATTAAATAAATTAAGTAAAACATCTTTAACACTGGCAGTATTAAAGACTAAACCAACAGCAATTAACGCGATGACTAGAAAACCAATTAGTTTTGAAAATTCGCGTTTGAAACCAAGATAGACACCAATGATTGCGATTGCCATGAGTACCAGGCTCTGCGCATTTGATGTAAACCAATTAAATAAGTTTTGTCCGAAGTTCATAAATGATCAGTTCCTTTCTGTGATAGGTGAGTGGTTAAAATAAAATTATGAGTTATGGAGCAGTTCATCAATGCCAGTTGTTTGTTGGGCTAAAAGTTTAAGATGCCGTTTTTGAAGCTTAGTATTTTTAATCATAGTCATCGTGTCAGTCGTGCCATTGTAACCGTCAATTTTAAGTAAGACTTTCAGCATCGGCGCTACTTGTTTTTGAATCCAGGCTTTAGTTTTCTGAAGGTCAAATGGTTCTGGAGCGACCGTTAAACGCAGTGGCTGCCGATTTTGACCACAAAAATAGGCCCATCTTTGATTGATTGGCCATTTGTTTCGTTCAATATTTTTCTTGGTATCAACGAATTGTAAATAACGCGTGATAATACCAAAGGTTGTTTTTTCGACATCACGATAAATTAATAAATCTTCAATCGCCTTAAAAGCACGTTCATTCTTTAAACGTATTTCAAAACGATTTTTAATAGGGGCTGTCTCAATGACGGCTCCTACTTTTTTATACTGTTCAACATCTTTTTCATAGATACAAAAATAAATATCACTGGATTTTGAACCGATATAGAGAGTGTTGCCCTTAATGAACTTTTCATCTTCAGTATTCATTTTAGCGGAGTTGGTACTTTCAAACTGACGCATAATTGAGATACATTCGTTACGTTCACACTTTTTGATTAGTTCGGGAATATTAAGGATGCCAACTGTATCATTAATGGCCAGATCAATTCGTTTAAAGACGGCATGATATTTTTGGCAGTCACGAAAGAAATCATACCAAGTTAAATTGTTAGCTAATAGGATACTTTCGAACTCACGACAACCTTGACCTTTGAGTTCCAGTAAAGTCCCCAATTCACTATTTGGCATTGAACAAAGGACTTGAATGTGTGAGAAAAATAATTGCGACGAGTAACCATAAAATCCCCAATCTTCCTCAAGCATATATTCTTTGTGTAGATGTAGAATCTCTGTAATTAAGCGATCAACATTATCGGTTGGAAAACGAATACGAACATAATCGAAGATAAGGTTTAGTTCAGGCTCAGTCGGATCCCGATTAAAATAGTTTTCAATTTGTTTCGATAGGGAAACACTCGGCTGGCACTTCTTATTTTCAATTTGATTTAGGTAGTGATTAGATATACCAAGTTTTGTCGCAAATTCTTTTTGAGTAAAGCCTAGTTTTTTTCGACCAACTTTAATGGATTCTGCAGAAATAACCACCGGTTTGTACCTTCTTTCTTTGAGAAAATAAAAAATGTAACTTTATTATTTGAAGTTACATTCGTTAGATTGACGATATTTAATTGATGAATCACAATTTTAAGCGACAGTACAGGATGCTTGTTGTTATTTACTACCCCCCTGTTAGAAATAGGGGGTTAATGGTCGGCTATCGCCGACCAATCCGCTTACGCGCCTTTCGCGATGCACGGCGCGATGCGGAGAGACTTTAGTTTAGAATGAATAAAAAGTACATCGCGTTAAAATAGAGTAAAATTGATATTAAGCAATGTAAAATAAAATATGATCTAATTAATAAAATGAAAATTATCAAACTATTGTAGGGAGAGATTTACGGATGGAAATAGCAGAACTAGAACGATGGATAGAACTTCCCGAAGATGACCATCATGATTTTAAGGAGCATTGGTACCATAAAGGTCAAAAATCAGAGATGATAAAGGATATTTTTAGTTTTATTAATACTGCTCATGGGGATAATTGTTATTTAATTTTAGGTGTGTCTGATGATCATCAAATTACTGGTGTAGAAGACGATAAAATTAATCGATTGAATCAACAACAGCTTCTGGATTTCATTAGAAGACTTCCTATTTCTGGCGAGTTTGTACCTAATATTAAGATTGATACCATGAAAATTAACGATCATGAAATTGACATTATTGAGATTATTGACACAAAGAATGTACCCTGCTTTTTTAGCCGACGTTGGAATGAAAAAGGAATTGATGGGAATTATATTTATCCAGGTCAAGTATTTGCCCGAAATAAAGATACCAATACTGGAAGGGACGCAACTGCAACTTTTCAAGAAGTAAAATCACTTTGGGAGAAACATTTTAGAATGAATGTTCCTATTCAAGAGCGCTATTCGTATGTTCTTTCTGATACCTCTAATTGGTCATATATTGAGAATGAAGGATATTTCTTTTTATATAATCTCAATCCTGATTTTTATATGGAACTTGCTGATGATGAAGAAGAACGTTACAAGGCAGAGGCATTTTCAATTGATCAAATTAGAACGAAAATGTCATGGCGTATTTTGAAATTAAAGTACAGACAAATAATCATCAAAGAATATTGTGTTGTTTGGCTTGATGGTGGCAGATTTTTGGTTGTTGCTCCGCCAGAAAGTGTGGTTAGTAGTCAGTGGCATGACCTCATTCCATATTATAACTTTGTTGAAGGAACTCTAGAGGCAAATGTTGAAAAGCTATTTGAATCTGGGCTCCCGCTCTATCAAGAAGATTATTCAAGAACTCATTTCTATGAAAGTGTTGTTTGGTTTAATTCGGAGAAAGAAAAATCTGAAGTTCAGGAGGAATTATCTAAACATTATGAAATTTTGAAGAAGTTGATTGATCCTAGCAAAGAAGAAATTGAACAAATTCGCGGTAGAATGGGAATGGACTTCAAAAGTACTGACTCTGAAATGGACGATTTGAATATCACCTACATGCTTAAAGAACATAAAATGGGAGAGATTGTTAATCAATTTGTTAGTCTATATCGGATGTACGATCAATTTCCCGAAATAAATGACGATTTTATAAATAATAAATTATAAATTAAAAAGTTACTTTTATATACATTTCATAGTATGATGTGTATATGACAGTAACGTCATAGTATTGAATCATGGAGATAATAATGACCCAAGCAGAGACTATATTGAAATTTATGCAGGAAAATAACGGACAAATTTCAATTAATGATGTAAAAAAACTTGGCTTAGCTAAAATGACGCTTTATAGAATGGCGGAAGACCAACAGATTGAAAAAATTGCACCTGGCGTTTTTATTTTACCGCAGGAGTTTGGGGATGATATAGCCGCATTGCAATATCGCTTTTCTAAAGGCATTTACTTTAAAGATACGGCTCTTTTTTTGCATGGCATGATTGATCGAACTCCGGAAATATATGAAATGAATTTTCCTATTTCAATTTCACATGGTGGGATTTATGATGCGCCATTAAAAACCTATCGACAAACAGAAAAGCTTTTTAAAATCGGTATTGAAGATGTGCAAAGTCCAGGCGGTCATAATGTAAAGGTCTATAATATTGAACGTACCTTATGTGATATTTTACGGACAAGAGACCGTTCTGATGCAGAGACAATTAAACAAGCAATGAACAGCTATGCAAAAATGAGTGGTAAAAATATTCTTAGATTAACTAAATATGCAGATATTTTTAAAGTGAGAGACGAAATACAGAAATATATGGAGGTTCTTCTATGAAGCTGAATTCTTCAGACAAGAAACAATTCTTATCTAAAATCAAAAAGATGGCCCTGGAGAGGAATATCAGTCCTCAAATTTTGTTACAGGAAGTTGTGTTAGAAGATTTGTTAGATCGAATTGCTCATTCAACATACAAAGATAATCTTGTCCTAAAAGGTGGTTTCTTAATAGCATCGTTAATAGGAACTGATACACGTTCAACACGTGATATTGATACATCAATTATTGGATTACCCGTTACAAAAGTGGACATGCAAAAAGTGTTTGAAGAAATCTGTGCGATAGAATTACCTGATGATATCATCCAATTGCAAATTACAAAATTAGATGATATTCGTGAAGATGATGAGTATAGTGGATATCGCATGCATATTAAGGCTAAAGTTTACTCATCAAGAGTTGACATAAAAGTTGATATTTCTACGGGCGATGTTATGACTGAGCGTGCGATTGAATATGGACATAAGCTATTACTTGAAGATCGGACTATTCAAATTATGGCCTACAATGTTGAGACGATTATTGCCGAAAAACTAGAAACAATTGTTAGTCGAGCACTTCTTAATACAAGACTAAAAGATTTCTATGATTTATACTTATTCGATCAAAAGTATTCTGAAACTATTGATTATAAACTCTTAAAAAAGGCAATTTACGCAACTGCGAATAAGAGAGAAACAACTGAAAATATTGGGAATTTCGTAACAACAATTAATATTTTAAAAAATGATGCAAACATGGAGAAATTGTGGCAAGCATATCAGTCAAAGAATAGTTATGCTAGTCATATTATTTTCGCCGATACTTGTGATGCTGCAATTGATCTAACCAAGCGTTCGAGAATAGAAGCATAAACTACTTTATTGTAGATAATGATTATTTCTTCAATTTGTTTTGTTTACACATTAATTAATGATAAAGTGAAGTGTAAACAGAACACATATAGTGTGTGAAGTTATGTCATTAGTCGATCAAGCAAATTTTTTATTAGAAAAGTACAACGGCTCATTTACTGCAAGACAGGCTTTAGAAGAAGGAATTGCGTCATCTATTCTAAGTCGGATGGTTAAGCAAGAATTACTCGAACGAGTGGGTCCAGGTATTTATAACGATCCACAAAGATTCGAAGATGAATTTTTGATTGCCCAATTACGTTTAAATAAGGGAATATATAGCTTAAATACTGCCCTATATTTCTATGATATGACGGATTATACACCTCGCCATTTGGATATGAACTTTCCTAGAGGTTATCATTCTCAATACATTAAATCATTGAATGTACGACCAAGCTGGCAGGTTGAATCTTTATATAATTTAGGTATCAATACTGTCCGAACACCTTGTGGAAATCTTGTAAGAACCTATGATATTTAACGAACACTGTGTGATATTATTCAACCACATCATATGGTTCAAGATGAAATTATTAGGGATGCTTTACATGTTTATATTCGACGCCGTGGTAAAGATCTCAATCAATTATTATGGTATGCCAAAAAACTAAGGGTCTATGCAAAGATGAGAGACTATATGACGATATTACTATAGAAATAATTCGTTAGTGCTAGATCAATTTGATTGTTGGTGTTCATAGCTTAATATTATTTCAATCCGCTTTATACTCAAACCAAATCATCATGTGTTGTGGGTATAAAACGGATTTCTATTTTCGTTTTAAAGAAACTGATGATTCTTTGGCACCAACGGCGTATAAAACTCACTAATCACTCCAACACCAGTATCCACATAGCCACGACCTTTAATTGGTTTCTGGAAGAAGTCTTTATTGGTTTCACCAAACATCATGGTATAGCCAAGATCAGACATACGACCAAGTGCAACGCGAAACATAAACTGATCGCGAATGCCATCACCAAGATATTTGGCATCAGGTCTTTGACAAGCCAGGATTAAAAAGAATCCTGATTGGCGTCCCAACATGACAATCTGTTTGAGTTTACTCATCACTTCTATAGAATCACGTCCTAACATATCCATAAAGGCCACGTATTCATCAAAGATTAGAAAGTGTGCAGGTAAACCTAAATAAGCATAGTTTTCACCAGTCTTATAATTAGGCATCTGTTTCATTTCTATGCTCCGTTTCATCATCTCTTCATAGAAATTATTGAGTGCTGCTAACATATCTTCTTTTTGATAATGAACGTCGGGTAAGACTTCGGCGAGATCAGCTAAATCGGCGTTCTTTGGATCAAGAATTGTTAGTTTAGCATCGGTTTTGGCCAAAGCTTCAATAATTGTTAGAATAAAGTAAGTTTTACCACCACCAGTCCCGCCGGCGATTAGCATATGCGGCAGTGAATCGTATTGCCAACTAACCGTTTCCATCAATTTGAGTTCACCGTTCTGACAAGTAACATCATCAATGGTAATGCGATTACCAATCGTGTCATAGAGTAGGGTGTATTCCACAAAAGAGTCGTGCAGGATCTTATCAACGATTTCACAGAATAGACCTGACTCTAATTTCTTTTCGAGATGAAGCAGCTGGTCCTGGTAAGATGACATCACAATTTCAAATTGAACATGAATCAGTCCATCTTTAAGTCGATAGTAGACTTTAGGAAAGTGGCTGATTTTTTGTTTACTTCTATTATTACTGATATCTTTAAAGAAACTTTCCTGCTGAACTTTAACAGTTTCATACCACTTATTCTGGAGTATCATCTTTGCTAGTTTTTGGCGATGCTGTATCTGTTTCAGATAATCAAAGCGAAAATGATAGAGGAACAAGAATACTACGCTAATTATGAGTAATGCACCAACAATAACGTAGACTAAATATTGCCAAGACCAGGCTAATCCTTTAATTTCTTGCCAGGTTAATTGCTTTTTGAAAATAGCCCGCCAATTTTTTTGATAAACAATGACTGACCCGGACAATATTAATAGAAGAAAACTATCAAAAATTAAATTAAAAATCAGATTTTTATCTTTAGGTCGAATTTTATGACCGCGATACTGCCATAGTTTATTCATCAATAACTCCCATGTATTGAACTTCTAACCCTGTTTCAGTTTCAAAGCTAGTGAAGGTGAAACGTTTAGCGATATGATCAATACAACGTTCAGCTTCTACAAAGACATACTGATAACTTTCAGGTATTTCTTCAGATGCCGTGATGATTTCATAAAATAGATCCTTAATATTTCGTTGATAATTAGGTAGAATATTTTCTTGATAGTCTTGATAAAATTCTTCTTGATGAATGATTTCGATATCTACTGTTTTCATAGGTAAAGCTCCTTTCTAGTAGGTGATCTACAAGTAATATCAATCTGATTATTTTTTATCATTGCTTGATTTTCCTTTTTCTCCTGGCATCACAATATCATCTGCCTTGATATACCAAGCTGTTGTGGCACCACGGTAGTCAGCGTTAGCCACCGTATCAATAACAGGATTAACTAAAGTGACTAATTGATTATAAGCAAACTCTTTAATGCCAGCCTTTTCGGGAATAGAAACCTGAATCATTAAGCCTTGGCCAATACTTTTTAGGTCATATGTCCGCTCGACAATTTCATTAGTTGGTGAGCCATCTTCATCGATGACAAATTTTTCCCGGCGTAATGCCGAGAATTTCAACATTCCGAAAGTCTTTTCTGAGTCTAAAACAATACCATTAGGTAAACGCATATTAAATTCCTCTTTTCTTATTTAGTGTGAGTGTTCAATACTTTAATATCATCGGCATAGCATGCGTAACGAACAAAGGCTTGTTCGCCAATTCGATAACCAACTGCTGTAATTTTAGGATTCACTAGTTCGATTCGCTGTTCAGTTGTTAGTGTTTTTTCTTTATCACCAGCTTCTGCTGGAAGGGTAACTTCCACATCGTCAGCGCGTTGAACATCAGAGAATAAGTTATAGGTACGAGAAATAACCTTACCGTTCCGACCACGTTCACGCAGTTCTGCTTTTTCACTTCCGAAATATAAAGTACCAAATGTTTCTTTAACCTTAGGGATGACATATTTTAGTTCCATGAAAAATTCCTCTTTTCTATTTTTTGTATTAAAAAACCAGATAGGTTTTCTATCTGGTTAGTTCATATCATTGATTAGTTTTTATTGTTTGTGGCGCTTTTGGTAGTGATAACCACCAATTAAAATCGCTACGTTTAATAAAATGATGACACCAACAATGGTGAGTAAAATGTTTTTACTTTCACCAGTTTGAGGTAATGTGCCTTTGGAGATTTGTTTTTCTACGGCCGGGGTTTCTTTTGGTGAAACTGGCTTTTCAGGTGTTGTAGGCTTTTGTGGTGTGACTGGTTGTTCAGGTTTCTTTGGCGTTTCTGGTACGACTGGTTTCTTGTTCTCTACTTGATAGTGTATGGTTTGACCATCTTCGATAATCGCAATCTGGAACGGTTCAACACCTTCATACCCATCAGGTGTGTTGGTTTCTGTAATCATATAAGTGTCAAAAGGTAAGTCTGAGAATTTAAGATAACCATTAGCATCGGTTTTACCCGTTTGTACAACTTCGTTAGTTGTCTTACTCGTAATTGTAAATTCAATATCTTTCATTGCATTTTGACGTTTCTGTTTGGGGTCAAGTTCTTCTAGTTTAGAAACAGCACTTTGATCACTTTCAAGTTTAACCAAGTCAAAGTGACCAGTAATGACTTGTTCTTTAACTGTTAAAGAAGTAATCGCTAATTCTTTATCTTGACCAGCATATTCGAGTTTAAACTCATGCTTTTGATCATCAAGTAAATAGCCGTGAGGTGCTTTCGTTTCTAAAAAGTAATAGTCATCTAAGGGAATATTTTCGACAGTTCCTTGACCATCTTCAATTGTGACTTCACTAATTACTTTGTCGTCTGAAACACGGTGTAGTTCATAGACGGCGCCATCTAAACTAGCAGAACCTTGAGCTTTATCGTCGGTTTCAGCATCTTCTTTAATTAAGGTCACATTACCAAGTTGTTCTTGATCGACACCTTTAATTGAAGCAGTTGAAACTTGGGCAGTTTGGCTAGCGTATTTTAATTCAAATGGTAACTTTTCAGTATTGAGCAGATAACCAACTGGAGCTTTTTCTTCAAGTGCGTAGTATTTTCCTAAGGCTAATCCGTTCAAATGACCTTTACCAGTTACATCAGTGGTAATAGCACCAACTTTTTTACCAGCTTCAGTATAAATACCATAGACAGCACCATTTAAGGAATAGTATTGGTTATACATAGTAGTGCCAAACTCGCGACCAATCTTAGTTAATTCAACATTGCCAAGTTGTTTCTTATTGCCTAAAATAACTTCAATTGTCTTATTTGGTTCGATTGTGACTTCTTTAAGCTCACTAGCATTAACATAACCATTTGGCGCTGTAACTTCAGTGACCTTAACTTTAGTACCAGCTTTAATATCGTTTAAAGCGGCATAACCGTCTTTATCAGTAATGACTTCTTTAGTCTTGCCATCGTATTCGAATTTTAACTTTGTATCTGGTAAGGCAGTATTAGTGTCACTGTCAATTTTCTTAGCGCGTACATTACCGTTATGATTTACTTTAATGCTTAATTTGAATTCACCGGCTTGAGCTAATTTAAAATGGACAATCTTTTGTTGTTGACCTTTGGTGTAAACGAAAGATTGCCCAACATTTGCCGCTTTAGCAATGGCATAGGCGAGCGTACCACTTGCTTTAGAATCCTTAGTTGCCGTGAGTTTTAAGGTATTACTATTTTTTAAAACTTGTAGACCAGCAGTGTTGGCAGTTTGAACATTAAATTCTGATAAGCGCTTCTTAGTATCAGTTAAGGTGATCGATTCACCAACATTCAGTGTAATGGTCTGCTCATTAAATGAAGGTTTATCGTTGAATGAATTTACTTTGTTTAGAATTGATTTTCTTAAGGATTGATAATTAGGAATATTAGTGGTTAATAGTGTGTCACCAAGCTCTTCCCAAATCATCGATTGGGTTACCGCATAATTCACATTGGATGGATTATTTTGATAACCATAATAAGCAATCAATGCTAGACGATCTTCCAGCTTAGATTCATAAACACTAGGATCATAACCTGAACCAGACATTTCTAAATCAACACCATGCTCGATACAAAAGGCGTCTTTACCATCGACAAGTTTTTTATAGTAACCAGCATCGGTCCAATGTTGACCACCAAATGCTTTTAAAGACCAAGTTGAAATCCAGTCACCAACTTTAACATTGTTCATGCTTGCGGCAAAAGCTTGAGCAGGTGCAATCAGGGCAGAAAAAAGGATAGTCATTAAGGCTATCCAGGCATAGAACTTTTTAGTTTTTACTTTCAATTTTGAAACCTCCTATATTAAATCAATTTAAAGTATAAATTAGTATGATAAATTTGATTATAGGGTAAAGAGAAACTTATTGGTTAGGTCTAGTATGAGTGGAGTTAAAAGAATTAAAGGGATAAAATATGAATAGACATTCAGTTGTTGTATTATAAAAAGCTAACGAGGCGGAGTGATTCGATGCTTGTTCAGAAAAAAATTGAAGATGGTGCAATTCTGGCACTTCAAACATATTTTAATCAAATGGATCAGGTAGATGCTGGTAATATAAATTCAAACGATAAAACGCCCGCAGTTGATGGGAAACTTGATGTCTATGATTTAAATAATGGTCAACAATATAATAAGGGTAATCTACTATACAGTATTGATTTACAAATCAAGGGTACTACAAAATCGATAACAAAAAAGAATAAGAATAAATATTCTGTCTCATATGCTGATATTGAATTTTTTTTAAAGCATACAAACGGTTTAGTATTTTTTGTAGTGAGCATACAAGATAACACGTCAAAGATATTTTATCGTAAATTAGCGCCGTTAGATTTGAAAGAATTGATGAGAATTCGAACGCCTAACCAAAAAACTAAGCTAATATCCTTTTACTTAATACCTGAAAATCCAGATCTTTTTCTAAATATATTAAATGACTTTCATAAACAATGTGAATTGCAACCCCGCTATCTTCTAGACTTAGCTGTGGAAAGTGATACAACTTCTGGCTTTTATACAACTATTAGTTCTAATCCGAAATATCTGATGGAAACTGTAAAGAGTGGAACTTATATATATCAAAAAATGGTTAATCAAGTCACTGGACAATCAATAACTATTCCATATGCTCCAGCAAAAGTTAAAGACTTTTTTACAATTGGTAAAACTTCTCTATATGCACCGGATGGAACAGCTATACCTGCTGTAACAAAAAAATTCGTTGAAGATGATACGCATGAACGTATTGAAATGTTGGCTGGTAATGAAAATAGTATTCAAATAGTTGCAAAAATAGTAAACAATAATTTTAATTCGACTGAAATACAAATAAAATTTACTGCGCATGGAAATTATGAGCAAAGAATGAGTGATGCTGTATTTTTAAAAAAATTTTTAGGATATTTTAGAGAAACAAAAAGTAATGATTTAAAAAAATTTCAAGAATTTTCATCGATTATCGATAATCAAATTGATAATTTGACCGAAATTATTACGCTAATGAATAACCTTGGAATTCTTATTGATTTTGATCCGGACACACTTAATTCTGAAGAGGCCCAAAACTTTAATAATTTTGTTGCAATTTGCCAAGATAAAAATTCCATAAAGTCAAAACTACAGAAATACATTCTTACTCTAAAAAAAGATCGTTATGCATTTTGGTTTTATAATGGGGAGATTATTAATTATTTTTCTCCTGATATATTTAAGCAATTTCGCCTATATATTACCGTTGGTGATTATAAAGGACAAGTAAATCCATATACTCTGATTAGAGACAGGCTTTTTGAATATCCTACGTTTTCTTTTGACACGATACTAGACGGATTTAATACAGTAGACTATAAATCAACAGATATTGCTGATTTTTACTTGGGTTATGTTGACTCATTGATTACCAATTTTGATATTTCAGAGAATAAGGATTTTCTGAAACTTGCGAATACCATATTTAAAATGATAAGTCCCGGTGTTAGTCACTCAAAAAAATTGATTTTTAGATGTCAGATATGTTTAAGAAAAAACGGCGAGATTGATTTGGATGATCTAGGGAAATTGCTAGAACTTACTAAATCAGAAAATTTAATTCATAAAATTTCAGCTCAAATTTTACTAAAACGTCCCAATGAAGTTAAAAGAATATGGCAAAATTTACATTCAAATGAACAAAGTGAATTATTAGATTCTGCCATTGCTAATCTTTCTCCAATTGACTTAAGACACGAAACTGTAGTTTTTCACCCTACAAATAATTAACGCTGGTCTCTATATACAACCTTTTAAAAGATCAGGTATAGTATCAGGAAAGGTTATATGAAATATACAAAAAAGACAAACGATTAATCATCATTTGCCTTTATAGTTCATTTGAACGAAAAGATTCAAGCCTCACGTTGCGAATAATTGGTACCAAAATTGGTACCAATTTATCAAATTAATTCAATTTCATTCAAATTTTTTAAATTTATTTTTGTATAAATGTTGATTCTATAACTTTTTAATATACAGTAAAACCTAGGGCCTTAAAACCAGGTCTTAAGAAAGCCCGTAAAGCTTCACAATTTTCAAAACGTTAATATATTCATATATCAATGTTTACGAACACTTTCCAGAAATGGAAGGTGTTTTTTTTATGGTCAAATTGGTACGAAATTGGTACGAGTTTTTTGGGTCAATTTTAAGGGATTTTCAGGCCTTTTTTCGCCGTTCTTTTTCCAATCTATTCACGAACATTCGATGAACTTCTGGATTGATGATATCTGGTGTATTAACGTAAATTCTGGTTATTTTAACATCAGAATGAGTTAATGATTCAGAGATCTGTTCCATCGTGGCGCCGTCTTGTCTTGCAAGGGTACTAAAGGTATGACGAAGCTTATGAGGATGAAGCCAAGCCAATTCAATTCTTTCTTTTGCGTAGCATATCCTCCTTTGAACTGAAATTCCAGTAGAAAGCAGAGCGAGAGATATTTGCTTTCTGACAGAGTTCCAACACTGTTATTTGGTTAATTGGCTTTTGATCCATTAACTGAATAAAAGCTCCAAAAAGAGAATTTCTAGCAACTTCATTGCCATTATTAACAGGAAATTTATAGGTTTGATCTTTCATTGGACACTCTCCATGATCTGTTTAGTCTTTTAAAAAATAGTCAGATTTCAACAACCTATAAAAAAGGATTAATTCTGCTTTTTTAGAATTAATCCTTAATTATTACCAGGCTTGAAATCATATACTAAGCAGGGACTCTTGTTTTGTTAAAGCCAAAGTAAATTTTAACGCTTATTAATTTTTGGTTTTGGGTAAGATAAGTTCGAGATCGATAATTAAGCTGTTTACGAAATTTAAAAGTGAACCATGAATGCTGTTTTTCAAAATTTTAATATTAGATAGCTTATTTTTTATAGATAATAACTTATATAGCCCACTACACCTGCAGCCAATGTCAGGACTAGTGGGTTAATTTCTTTTTTGATATTTAAATAAAGACATACTAGAATAATGCCACCTGCGAACCAATTGATAGCTAAATTTTGATTTGGGAAAAGTGTATCTTTACCCAACAAAATTGCCACAGATAAAATAAGTCCCACAGAAGCATTTTTCATTCCTGCTAAAGCGCCTTGTAAATATGCATTACTTAATAAACATTCTTCATAGTGTAGATAGAGCGGTATGAAGATAAACGATGGGACCATGACAGCCAAACTAGCAATTATTCCACCAGATATTCCAGAAACAATTTGGCCAACATAAGTTGCTGAATTAATAGCGATAGGACCAGGCATTAAAACATCTAAAGCATTTAAATCTGCAAATTGATGTAAGGTGATTCCTAAAGTATGGCTTTCTGAAAAGATTAGAGATAGCATTGCATAGCCTCCACCAAATCCTAAAAAGCCAATTTTTAAAAATATTAAAATAAGCTGACTAATCATGTCTCTTGGCTCCTTTATGTGGTTGGCAAAAGTTGGTAAAAGTAGGTTGCTACTGACATTAAGAATACCGCTGGAAAAATAGAGCCAAATCCTGCCGTTAACATACCAATCACGCCATTCACTCTTTTCCCTACCAATAGTGCATTATTTAAGGCAATGACTCCTGGCATAGTTTGGGCGATAGCTGCATCGTTATATAAGACTTCTTTATCTAGCCAGATTCTTTTTTCGCATAGTTCTTTTTCAATATGATCTGATAGTTCAATGACGAGTTTATCCTCATCGACATCTTTAGGAACAGTCAGGGTGAACATGATCAAATATTTCCGTTTGGCTTCAATTGTTTCGCGCGTGATTTTTAAGTCTAAGTTTTCGATTAAGACCTGCCGCTCCTTCAAAAATTTTTGGATATACGCAACGGTTTCTTCGCCGTTTTCGATTTCTACTTGGAGACGCCGAATACGGGGTAAGGGAACCAAATAAGAAATAACCGCTAGAGCGATCATGATCGCAATGAAACCGGTGACGGCAATCACATAAAGACCTGAGCCTAAAGCAATGCCGACGGCGGCAACGGCCCAAACAGAAGCAGCGGTCGTTAAGCCTTTGACGGTTTGCTTAGTCATGATAATCGTGCCAGCGCCTAAAAAACCAATCCCACTAACAATTTGAGCAATAATTCGTGTTTGATCAGCCGTTAGAATCTGTATTAATTTCGGTTGGGCTTGCGCGAAGTCAACAGTTTGGGCCGTGATTTGTTCTTGAATTAACGCTAATAACGTTGCGCCGACACAAACTAAAATATGAGTTCGCATTCCCGCTGGCCGACTTTTATACTCGCGTTCAAAACCGATAGCACCGCCCATTAGAATTGCTATGATTAAGCGGATAATGATTTCTAGATAAGTGAGTTGATAAAGGTGCAACTTGACCGCCTCCTTTAGGATCCTTTTAGTTCAGAATAGCGTGGCGCAATAGAGATAACGCAATAAAAATGCGTCTTCAAATCGCAATCGGTGAACGTGCCAACGGCTCGTCTACTGACATTGAGCATGTCTCGTGACGGGATACTTTCTAACTTGCTATGCTTTAAGTAAATAAATCTTGGAGGTTTGAATGATGGGCAAGTATCGCAAATTTTTACTCATGATCTTCGTCAGTACGGTGATCATGTATGGCATGATGTTTTTAAATGTTTTTTCTTTTGCACACATCCATATCAGCATGACCAGAATCTTGATGGCACTGATGATGGGAGCGGCAATGGCAATCATCATGTTATTATTTATGTGGCAGATGTATCCGAGTAAGAAGAAAAATGGGCTGATTTTAGTTATTTCAGCAGCAATCTTCATAGGTTCTTTGGTCATGGTGCGGACGCAAACCGGTATTTCCGATATTTCCTGGATGAAAGCAATGATTCCTCATCATAGTATCGCGATTTTAACGAGTACCGAAGCTGATTTGAAGGATCCAGAAGTCAAAAAATTAGCTGATGAAATCATTGCCACTCAGAAAAAAGAAATCAAAAAGATGAATCAGATGATTGAACGCTTGCAAAAAGATTAATCAATTAAAAATAAAACCCCGGTAAGCTACTAAGTTAAATAGCTTACCGAGGTTTTTTAATTAACTGTCTTGAGGCATTCCTCGACGATCTCCGAGTTTTTTAGCTAGCTCATCGTTTTCATCTGTTGGATTGCCACCCATGTAACGCGCTTGTTCGTCCTTGTGTTCTTCCTGGCGACTCTTTTCTTCTGACTCATGATTTGAATCAGAGCTTTCACTTTCCGTTAAACGACCGGTGTCAAGATTAGAAGTTTCTTCATCCGTATCGACATGATTGGTTTCCCCATAACGTTTATCATCATGAATTCCTTCGTCACCGTGAGGTTTACTAGCAGATTCAGGTGCTTCTTCATCTTCTGTGAGGCGACCATGATCAAGCTCAGCATTTTCTTCATCAGTATTCATATGATCGACTTCGCCATAGCGCTGCGAATCATGAATATTACCTTGAGCCGGATCATGTTGTGGGGCAGTATAATTTTCGTTTTTTTCCAGTGTCTGTTCGTGTTTGCGTTCTGCTAATTCATTTTCATTTTCTTCATGCGTTTGGTGATGTGTCATCTAAAAATCCTCCTTTAAATTAAGTTCTTGTTATGAGTTACACATTTATCCTAGCAAGTTGCCAAGACGCTTTGCAACGAAAATGCCCGTCATCATTACTTTGATGTAAAGATATCCCAAGTTGTTTTAAAAAAATTATTTTTTGAATAACTTAGGAATTAATACTTTCGTAATTTTTCTGTAGTTAAATCGCTTATTTTGAATTTAAGCTCATATGAGCAAAAATGTTTTGCATATTTTCTCGATTTTATATGATGAAGTTATAAAGGAGGAATGAGGATGACAGAACCTATTTTAATTGATCCGCGTAATTTATATCATACTTCTCAATTTGAGAAGCAGGATCAAGAAACACCAGCACTTCAAAAGAAAATGTCGCCTAGGCCTGATTGTGGCGAAGGTAGTTACATTGGTAATCATAAACTAGAAAACCGTCGTGTTTTGATTACTGGTGGAGATTCAGGAATCGGTCGTGCTGCTGCAATTGCATTTGCTCGTGAAGGAGCAGATATTGCCTTGCAATTTTATCCCGGTGAAGAGCCGGATGCAAATGAAGTAGCAGAATATATTCAAGAAGCCGGACGCAAAGTTGTCTTGTTACCTTGTGATTTGCGCGATCGAAATGCACCAGAGGAAATGGTGGCAAAAACGGTTGCTGAATTAGGTGGGTTAGATACAATCTTGCTTAATGCGGCCCAACAGATTTCGCAACCATCGATTGAGGAATTAACCATGAAACAGGTTGAAGATACTTATATGGTTAATATTATTTCGCAATTTGCCTTAGTTAAAGCTGCTTTGCCACATTTAAAAGCTGGTAGTAGCATTGTGGCAACAACCTCTATTCAAGCGTTTGATCCAAGTGCACATTTGTTAGATTACGCCACAACTAAGGCGGCAATTGCTAACTTTATTGTTGGTTTGGCGAAACAACTAGCCGACAAAGGTATTCGTGTCAACGGTGTTGCGCCTGGTCCGATTTGGACACCATTACAATTAGATCAAGGCCAACCAGAAAATGCCCTACCAAAATTTGGTCAAGATACTTTGATGGAGCGGGCAGGTCAGCCAGCAGAATTAGCACCAGTCTATGTCTTTCTTGCATCTAATGATGCTAGTTATGTCACAGCTCAAATTTATGGCGTGACCGGTGGCGGTGCAATCAATCTTTAATCATACTTAGTTGTCGCTAAGCATTTCAATTACTGTCTAACCGAGTCTTGGACAAAGGAGGTTAGTGAATGAATCGAATTGTTAAAACTCTATTGATTATTGTGGGCTTACTTTTAATGACTGCGCTAGTACCGCTGATTGTAATTGGTGCACCATATGTTGGTTTTGATCAGATCCGATTTCTCGATGGCTTATTTCTAAATATCTATTTTTGGCAATATTTATTCTGGGTAGCCAGTGTGTTTGCAATCTTGATTCTAATTGGGATCGTATTTGTAATTTTTTATCCACAATTACGTCATCAATTTAAACTTGATTCTAAAGGCGGACATTTAGTATTAGAGCAAAAAGCGATTGAGGGTTTTATTCGTTCAAAACTGTCAGCTAGGGATTTTATTAATAAACCTAAAATTAAAGTTCATGCAACTAAACGTAAAATCCGCGTAACAATTGATGGTCAATTAAAACGAACCTCATCATTAATTGATCAAACAGAAGCCTTTCGTTCTGAGTTACAGCAAGAATTACAACGATTACTTGGAACTAACGAACAAGTGACTGTTAATGTTGAATTTAATAACTATCAAACCAATAAGCAAACTACTGATAGTACTCGAGTGGTTTAAGGAGGGCATAAGATGAAGGCTTTTTGGCAGCGCTTTATGTTCCCCATTATTGGTGGGGGTCTAGGGTTACTTTTAGCAATATTATTTGTTTCGATTGGTTTTTTTAAAACTTTATTACTGATTATCTTAACAATTATTGGTACGTTAATTGGATTTTATGTTAAACGTCTAGGAATTTTAGACGGGTTATTTAAACAATCAGATGATTATTAGGAGGACAAAAAATGACACAAAATAATCAAAATGGATTAGATACAAGAAAAGAAACATTACCAACAGCAAACCAAAAGGCAGCTCATTTACGCAGTGATTCAGATAAAACAACTGATCAAATTCGCGGCGAATTAACTTATGACGATAAAGTTGTTCAAAAAATTATTGGCAATGCCATTGAAAAGATTGACGGCTTATTAGATGTTAATGGTGGCTTCTTCGCTAACATTGCCGATAAACTGGTTAATACTGATAACGTGACTTCTGGCATTAAAACCGAAGTTGGTGAAAAACAAGTCGCTGTTGATATGGATGTTGTGATTGAATATGGTCGTGATATTCCAGAAATTGCTGACAAAGTTAAACAAGTGATTCATGATGAAGTGGCTAAAATGACCCATCTTGAAGTGATTGAGGTTAATATTAATGTTGTTGACATTAAGACTGAATCTGAATATGAAGAAGATTCTGAAACTATTCAAGATAAAGTAACAAATGCCGCAAAATCAACGGGACGTTTTGCTTCAAAGCAAACGGATAAAGCAAAGGAAGCAATCTCACAAGGAACAAATAAAGCTCAAGAAAAAGTTAAAGAAAACACTGAACCACGAGTTCAATAAAAGGAGGAATTATCATGGGTTGGCTTTGGTCATTAATCGTCGGTGCTATTATTGGTGTTATTGCGGGTGCAATCACGGGTAGAGGCAATAGTATGGGTTGGATTGCCAATATTATTGCCGGTCTAGTTGGATCAGCAATTGGACAGGCCTTATTAGGGAGTTGGGGACCATCTCTTGCAGGAATGGCACTAATTCCGTCAATTGTCGGTGCCGTTATCTTAGTTCTGATTGTGTCCCTTATTTTTGGTCGTAAAAAAGCATAGCTCAACATTAAATAGTGTTTAGCTAAAATAATATCCCTCAGTTTGCTGTTACTCATGATGAGAATCAACAACTTTTGAGGGATATTTTTTTATTTAAAAGCGACTTTTTTAGATTACGAGGGAACTAAAGTTTAATTGAGAGACTTAAATAATAATTACAAAAGCGTAATCAATAACATTACTTATTATTTGCATAAAATAAATTTTATAGAATATACTGAATTTAGGTGAATTAATTACAAAACAAAGCGAGATGAGATTAATGGTGTTACAACTACATTATCGAACAAAGTTAAATGAAATTATCAATAATCACATTGAAATTGGTGTCGAAGTTGAAAAACATCGGGTTGGTTCAGATAAGCGTCTCAGTTTAAAACCATTCCCAGAAAAGTTGAGCGCAAGCCTAACTCCTTATGTTAAACGTGAGTTTTGTACATCACAGTTGGAATTTGCGATGCCGCATAGTACTAATCCTGATCTAATTGTGGATTTGCTTAGCACAGTGATTAAGAATACTGCCCAACAATTAGAACCAGATGAACAACTTTGGCATTATAGTTGTCCGCCAGAATTATCCTGTCGAGTTGAAGACATACCAATTTCCCAATATCCTAAGGAAAGTACTGAGTATCGACGCCAAAGTTGTTTAAGGTATGATGCTCGACGATTATTAAATAATGGTACGCATATTAACTTGAGCTTTTCTCCAGAAGCCACGTCATATTTAATGAAAGAGCTTAACTATCTAACAAGGGACGATTTGTATATACAGATTGCCCAGTATTGTATGTTTAATCGTTGGTTGTTAACCTATCTTTTTGGTGCCACGCCTTTTGCTGGTCACGATTACTTTGATCATAATCCTTTAAATGGACCAGTAAGAAGTATTCGTAGTAGTTCTTTAGGCTTTGCTAATGATACTCGTGGTGATTATCGCAGCGCTCAACATTATATTACAGCGATTGATCGGGCAGTTGCACGTGGCGATTTGTTGCAACCGCGTGAGTATTACGAGTCTGTTCGTTTAAAGAGTGGTGATAGCAAAGATCCTCATCGTATTTTAGAACATGGGATTACTCACTTGGAATTACGAACGTTCGATCTTAATCCTTTAGCTATTAGTGCCGTAACTGTGGATCAAATTCGTCTAATTCAAGTTTTGATACTCTATTTTGCATATCAACCACGTCTTTCCGGCATGCAAGTTCAAGAGAGACTTGCAGTAGCAACAATAATGAATGAACACGTGGCCTTGGAATCACCAAATGAAAGGACTGCTTATGCCGTACAGGGGCTGGATTTATTGGCCGATGTAGCAGATTTCATTAAAACCAAACAACTTGGCGGTATTTTTGAAGACGTAATTGATCGCTATCGAACTTATTTTCTCCAGGCTGATTGGACATTAGCTGCTCAGGTTTTGGAGAAGGTTGAACCTTACTAAAGTGAGAATATCAGTAGATTTTTAATTTTGGCTTATTGTGATACTCTGGTTTGAAATTATTAAAATATGATTTTAAGGTTTTAGAGGAAATGATAGCATAATATAATCACTATTTAAGTAGTTATCACTTAGCTAAATATTAGGTTATACCAATGATAGTTTTTATTATTAGTATTTGCTGAAATCATAAGTATGATTAGGATAAACGTTAGGATACTAAATGACATAGCAAGCTGTTTGCGGATTCAGAAGTGTATAGCTAATTCACTTAAGGGTATAACGTTAGGAACTCATAAAAGGATACTTAATGGCTTATCAATATTAAGTGATCGAATCTCCGCGAGATAGAAGATAAACAAGAATTTAGGCTAGTTTATTGAAAATGAAAGCGCTATTTAACATAATAAAAGTAACATAATAAAGGAGGTTATCGACATGAGTGTAGATGATCGAATGGACAGCGCCAAAGACAAAGTTAAGGGTAAAGCTAAAGAGGTCGAAGGCAAAGTAACGGGTGATAAGGCCCGCGAAGCTGAAGGTAAAGCAGAAGGATTACTCGGAAAAGCCAAGGAGAAATTAGCAGATGCTAAGGATGCTGTTGAAGATACCGTTGATGATGTTAAAAAGAAAATGAATCGAGACGATAAGTAATTGTGACTTGTTTTATAATTGTCTCTGATCCACTTAAAATATATATCTGAAAGACCATCAAATTACGTGATGGTCTTTTTTGTTGAGAAGTCTAAAATGATTGCGTTGATTTCGCAATAAAGAATATAGAACTTTAGATAGGGCATGAAGAAATTCGTTGTATAGATTTAAATAAGTGATTGCTGAGATGATAAAAAATGTATTTAAATATTTAACAGAAATTTTTAATTCGTAATATGTAGTACCGCCAATATCTAAATATTGGCGGTATTTTTTATATGCCAGATTCAATCATCCAGTTATCAGCTGTTTTCTTTAAAATAAGTTGATATTGAGATAACTGTGTCATATTAGTAACTGTATCTAGGTATTTAACAGTTAAACTTGCTTCAAGCTTACGATCAGTTTTTTGAAGATAGGATTAATCAATTCTACAAACTTATAATCTTTGTTCAATGGATTACCGACATGCGCCACTGTTCTTTTCGAGAACGTGTTACTATATTTAAGGAAGTCACACAAAACATGGAGGTATTTATGAATAATAATGACCGATTATTACGTTTGCGTTATGCAATCGACCTGAAGGATACGGATCTAATCAAAGCTTTTGAGCTAGGTGGCGTACCTGTGACGAAAGAAGAAGCCCAGGCGATACTGACAAAAATCCAAGACAAGCAGGGGGACAATGAGAAGAAGAATATTTATGAAAAGCCCATCAATAATCAAGTGTTTGATGCTTTCTTAAATGGCTTAATTATTCTGGCCCGCGGTCCGCAAAAAGATAAACCAGCACAGGCTATGCCGCAAAAAAGCAAGGAAATTAAACATATCAACAATGTTTTACTGAAGAAATTAAAAATCGCACTTTCTATGACTAGTGAAGACATCTTAGCCATTTTCGCCGAAGTTGAGCTTTACCCTTCAAAGGGAGAGATCGGGGCTTTCTTGAGAAGAGAAGGACAGCGTAATTTTAAACCCTGTGGCGATGAGTATATGCGTAATTTTCTCAAAGGGTTGGGAATTTATAATAGAAGGAAAGGGTAGGCTTGTGACGGCGTTTCTTATACAAATGGAGCAACTACTCATTTACAGCTTTTGTTAAACCAGCAGCGGATAGATTTTTTGAGGGCAGTCAGTGTCTTAGCGTACGAGGAATCTAACTTTTTGTCTTTACCTTATTCTCAAAACATTAATATATTCATATATCAATGTTTACATGGCAGCCACTTTTTTGTGGATGTCTTTTTTTATAGTTGAGTTATTTTTAAATATTTCAAATACGTGGTCTCTTTTAAAATAGTGAATTGGAGATACGAACAATATTTAAATAGGTCGTATCTGATTTTTCACGAAATAATAATATGCCGAATATCCTGAATCTGAATAGGAAAGTCTTGACCAGTTAACCAAATCGAATCTGTATTAAATCCGGTCACAAAACCAGTAATATCTTGTGTAAACTGATCATTTTTATTAAGGATATTTAATTGGAGCTGAACTAAGCGCTGCTCCGCAAATGATTTTGCTAAGATTTCAGAGATATTTGCTAGTGATTGTTGAGCGTGGACTTTGACGTGTTCATGAGCTTTAGCTGTGTTTGCTGTTTTCTTGAGCGCAGCTGTATGGTCGGATAAATAGAATCCTTTCCACTTTAGCATACCGCGGTCTCGGTAATCATATTTGAAAAATTGTTTAACGATGTTGAGGTCGTAATGATAATCGTTTTTCATTCTTCACCGTGCCGTTGTCTTTGAATGATCCGCTGTGAGCTTGGCCAAACCAAATTCACGAAGCCATAATATTTAAACGTGAGTTGGGTGTCCTGTTTTAATTTGTTAATGATTTGTTCTAGGTAGTCGAGTTGATAATGGTCGATAGAATGCAGTGGAATTGATCGTTGTGGTAGTTTATTGAATTGACTTGAAAGGAAAAAATTAAACTTTTGCGCGTAAATATTATTGGCGATGTCTAGCCAATATAGTGTGTTTGCTTGCCGCTTAAATTGTTTGTTTAATCGCTCTTCAATAATTTTTAAGTCATTATTCATAAGCATTTCCTCCATTGTGACCGCCGGTTAAACTAGCCCGATTAATAGCAGTACCTCCCGGCAACAGGCTTGACGCTTTGACCAAAGAGGTGAACCCAAAGCGATCATGAATCTCATCAATAACGTGGCCGATTTGGTTATTTTTAAGTTGCTGTTCAGGCTGGATAAATAGATTGAGTTGCAGGTTATTATCAGTGACTAATTTAAAAGCGTAAACGGCAATATTCCGAATACTTTGCCCATCCCAAAGGCTTTGAAAAAGCGAAATGAGCGCTTTAGTGATATCACGATCATTATTGGTCGACTCAATTCTCGTGGTACCACTAAAACCGTGACGACCATCGCTTTCTTGTTCAGCATTTGAGAAGCCGATCGTTAAAGATAAACCCGTGGTCTTTTTATGATGATGACGCAAACGAGCGGCGACTTGTTCGCCAATTTCTTTAATCACCAGTTCAATTTCGCTTTGTAAATGATAATCACGAGGTAGTACCTGTGAATTGCCAATACTGGCTGACTTTACCTTAGGTCGAACATTAACATTGGTGCGATCAATTCCCCAAGATAAGGCAAAAAGTTGTTCGCCAATGATCCCCATTTCTTGTTTAAGTAGATAAGGATTGGCATGGGCTAATTCGTTGAGATTATGGATACCTAGTCGTTCTAAATGCGTCGCTGTCCGATTAGCGATGCTCCAAACATCGGTTAAATTTTCGATGGTCCATAATTTCTGCTGAACTGTCTCGTAATGAATTTCACCGATTAAATCTTGGGCATGTTTGGCATAAATATCTAGGGCAATTTTAGCTTGGAGGGGATTATCGCCGATTCCAATCGTTGTGTATAGTCCTAATTTTTTTCGAATTGTGCGTTGAATGCGTTGGGCAACTTGACGAGGTGAAGCGCCAAAAAGACGCCATGAATGAGTCATGTTTAAGATTGATTCATCAATTGAGTAAACAACTAAATCATTTTCAGAAGTGAAATTAAGAAAGAGTTGATTAATTGCGAGATTCATCTTGATATAGTGATTCATCCGTGGGGGTACAATAATTAACCGCGGATCAGCTGGAAGATCGCGTTTACGCGAAACGTTATTCTGTAAATGATATAACCGTTTGGCCTCTGGACTAGTCGCTAGCACTAGTCCATCGCCAGTATTGTCGGCTTCTGATAGCACGACTAGGGGAACTTTTAAAGGATTTAAGCCCCGTTCCACTGCCTCACAAGAAGCATAGAACGACTTGTTATCGATTAAAAAATAAACACCATGAGGTTCGTTATCATACAAATCCATTTTGATCACTTCCAAAAAGAAATCTTAATTCAATTTTACGAACGTATGTTCTATTTGTCAATGTATTTTCTGATTATTAATTTTAAAAAAGCCGCAAACACTTAAATGTTGGCGGCTTTTTTATATTCTAGGTGCATCTTTAGGGACGCTTTTTGACATATAGTATAATAACTTTAAGACTGATCAGATTTTTTGGAGGGCTGTCATGACTTTTTATGGTATTCATTATTTAGAAGCACAGTCGAATATTACGGATTATTTGAAGTACTTTATGATTTTTGGTTCATTGATTGTCTTAGTTATATTTTTTAGTTTGTATTTACGACATCGGATTCAAACCAAGTATCGTGATTTGAGTATTATTTTTCTATTGCTTTTATTATTTGCTTTGGGCGTGCAGTATTCGGATTATCGATCCAATCAGGCTCAACATTCCCAATCATCGCAAATGGTAAATTTTGTCCGCGATGTTGCTGCAGATAAACAGATTAACAACAAAGAAGTTTTGGTGAATGCCACACAGCTAGCAGATGGCGTCATTGTTAAAATTAAAGATGATTATTATAAGGTGAATTTAAGCCAGGATCAAAGTTCTTATACACTAAATCGCGCACACCTGATGAATGATCAAATTACTGTCAATAAATAGGAGGGGCCACATGCAGTTTTACAGTCCAATTATTATTAAATTCGCATTAGGCATTATTTGTTTGATTGCCCAAATTAATATCATGGGCAAAGGTAACTTAGCACCATCGTCAGCCATGGATCAGGTCCAGAATTATGTTTTGGGTGGTATTATTGGCGGTGTCATTTACAATGATTCTATTACTGTTTTACAGTTCATTTTAGTTTTAATTATCTGGACGTTGCTGGTTTTAATTTTGAAATTTGCTAAGGAACATAATCGCTATGTTAAAGTGATCGTTGATGGGCAACCAGTAACTTTAATTCAAGATGGACGCTTAGACGTTAGTGAATGTTTAAAAAGTGGTATTTCGGCCAACGAATTAATGTTTAAACTGCGGGCTAATGGTATTTATGAAATTCAAAATGTTAAGCGTGCAATTCTTGAACAAAACGGCCAATTAACTTTAATCGAGTTTGGCGATGAGAATATTAAATATCCGATTATTGTCGATGGACAGGCTAATTTTGATGTTCTGGAATTAATTCATCATGATGAAGCTTGGTTAGAACAGCAAGCTAACGCCCAAGGTTTCAGCAAGATTAGTGATATTTATTTAGGCGAGTATATTTCTGGTCAAGTTAATTTGTATGGTTATGCGAAATAAAAACTGTCGTTAGTTACTTTTAAACAACAGTCGCATTATTTACGTAATCTAGGAGGACCATAATTGAAAATTCTTGAGACACCGCGTTTGATTTTACGAGAAATGACACTTGATGATGACACTGATCTTTGCAAAATGTTGCAAGATCCAGAGGTGATGTATGCTTATGCCCATTCTTTTTCGGATGAAGAAGTTCGTACCTGGCTAAATAATCAGCTGCGTCGCTACAACGAAGATGGTTTTGGTCTCTGGGCTGTCGTATTAAAAGAAACCAATGAAATGATCGGTCAGTGTGGTTTAACTCGGCAAGAGTTCTTTGAACCAGTTGTTGAAGTGGGCTATTTATTTCAAAAACAATATTGGCATCAAGGTTATGCCATTGAAGCAGCAGAGGCCTGTAAACATTATGCATTTGAGCAATTAGCGCTTAACGAAGTTTGGTCAATTATTCGCGATACTAATTATGCCTCAATGAATGTTGCTATCCGTAACGGCATGCTGGTTCGCGGTCGTAAAGTTAAACATTATTATGGATTAGACATGCCTCATTATGGTTTCTCAGTGAAACGTTAGATAACGAGAAATAGCTAAAAATACCGTCAATGATTAATATTGACGGTATTTTTTATTTATGTTGTAAATGTTGTACTTATAATTTAAGCTAAGTAACCGCTTTATTGTAAAGGTGAAATTGGAGTGGAGAAAACTGATGAATGCTAATCCAAATCATATTAAACTAGTCGCGGTTGATATCGATGGGACATTTATGCGGACTGATTATACTTACGATATCCCGAGATTTAAAGCTGCTTTAGCACGCATGACCAAGGTTGGTTGTGAGTTTGTTGTTGCCAGTGGGAACCAATATTATCAATTACGTTCACATTTTCCTGGTTATGACCATGAACTCAGTTTTGTTGCGGAAAATGGTGCGCTAGTAAAGGCACATGATCAATTGTTATTCTCAGCTAATATATCTAGAGAAGCTGTTGAGAAGACACTTGAATTACTTAAAATGCATCCTGAAACCAGAACCGTGATGTGTGGATTAAAAAGTGCTTACTGCCAACGAGGTACAGTAAGCGCTGAATTTTTTGAAGCAATGAAAAAGTACTGTCACAGATTACAATGGGTTGACGACTTTGCTGAAGTTGATGATGAAATTCTAAAGTTTACCCCAACGGTTCCAGCTGAAAAGACGGCTTATTATACTGAATTATTTCAGGAGCAACTAAACGGGGCACTTGTACCAACAAGTAGTGGCAATGGTGAAATTGACTTGATTATTCCCGATTGCCATAAAGCCTCTGGGTTAGAACGATTAGTTCAACATTGGGGCATTACGCCTGAACAATGTGTGGCTTTTGGTGACGGTAATAACGATCTGGAAATATTAAGTTATTGCGGTAGAGGTTATGCCATGGCCAACGCTGAACAAAACGTGAAGGATGCCGCCGATGCTGTTTGTCCGACTAATGATGAAGATGGCGTCTTAGTCACACTCGATCAATTATTTCCTGAATCATAATTGCTGGTTAATTTAATTATTGTAAGAAAAGGTGGAAGCTGATGAACCAGGTTAAAATTGCTTTTTTGATATTGATGGCACTTTAATCGATATGAATAAGAAGCAGATTTCTCAAAAAATGTTAAGGACACTAAAGTCATTACAAGAACAAAATATTATTCTTTGCATTGCCACCGGTAGAAGTCCGATTACTTTACCTGATTTTGGTGACGTTAATTTCGATGCTTTTTTGACATTTAATGGTTCTTACTGCTTTAATCAAGAGGAGACATTATATAAAAATCCAATTCCACGTCAAGACATTAATCAAATTGTTGCCAATGCGCGTGCATTAAAGCGACCTGTGGCTATTGCCACCAGTGATCAGATTATTGCCAATGGTCAAGACGCAGATCTGGTCGACTATTTTGCCTTTGCTCGTCAAGAAGTAATGGTGTCAGATGAATTTGAACAGCTGATTGCTAACGAACCGGTTTTTCAAGTGATGCTCGGTTCACGTCAAGCAGATTATGCCCAAGTCATGAAGAACACGACAGCTTCCCAAATAACAGCATGGTGGGATCGAGCTGTAGATATTATTCCTACTAGTAGCGGTAAGGGAACGGCGATTGCCAAAATATTAGCTCACTATGGTCTCGATAAGTCACAAGCAATTGCCTTTGGCGATGGTAATAACGATATTGAAATGTTAGAGGCAGTTGGCTGGGGGTTAGCGATGGCTAATGCTTCTACTGAATTAAAAGCAGTCGCTGATGAAGTAATTGGCCATGTTGCAGACGATGGTATTTCCTAATTTTGTGTTGATCGTGGTTTGATTGAAAGACTTTAATAGTAATAAGCAGCGGTAATACTTTATACATCGTTTTATAATATGTCATACCGTCAACGATTCAAGATTGACGGTATTTTTTTATACATCAATTTTGATCAGTTAATGATTAGATCTCTTCAAAACAACTGGTTTCAACTCATATTGTTAGTCGTTATTCTTTCAGTTTAATTTGCTGATACGTAACCCCGGCGTTATCAGTTGAATCAGCATAAATCCAAAAACTATCATTGGCATACTCCACACAGAATAGTGAATCTATATTGGGATAGCCGTGAGTAGCTAATGTCTGTCGCAACCACTTTTCATCTTTATTGATAATTGTTAGTGTGTTGAAGTGAATTTGGCCACGATCAATCAAAACTTGTGAGAAATCATCTTTTTTTGAAGTTGTATAGCTGATTTGACCGTTAGGTTCGATAATAATTTCGTCTAAAGTGTGAATGCCAGTAACGCCCTTATTGCGCAGTAACGATTCAATAGACTTATTGTCCGTATTAATTTTACGAAACATCTCAGGATAAAGTCGGCCATCCCGCATTAAAAAGATGGGTTGACCATCGATCATATTCCGAATAACTCGGTGGGTACCTTTTAAATAACGAATTGATAATAGAATACCTAACCAAATCAGGACAAAGACAAAAATATCCTTAGGTTTAACACGTTCATTTAATAATGTTGTTCCGGAAATAGCACCAATCACCAAATTACCGATAGTATCAAATGTCGTCATAGGCGCTAGTTTTCTTAATCCGGATAGGCGATTGTAAAGTAAAAGAAGGATAATCGTTACAATCATTTTTTCAAAAACCAACAAGTAATTCATACCACCACTCTCCTTAATTGCTATTCAATAATTTGAATCATTAAAATATCTTCATTATTTGAAAGTTCAATAACCAGTTTATCTTCGTCAATATCTTTAGGAACAGCTAAAGTAAACATAATCAAATATTTACGTTCAGATTTAATCGCTTCACGGGTAATTTTTAAGTCGAGATCTTCGATTAATATTTGTTGTTGCTTTAAGAAATTCTGAATATAATTAACGGTTTCTTCGCCGTTTTCAATCTCAACTTGCAAGCGTCGAATTCTTGGCAACGGAACCAAATAGGAAATAACAGCCAAAGCTAGCATTATCGCAACAAACCCAGTAATGGCGATAACATAAAGGCCTGATCCTAAGGCAATACCAACCGCTGCAACGGCCCAGACAGAAGCAGCCGTGGTTAAGCCTTTAACCGTTTGTTTCGTCATAATAATTGTACCTGCGCCCAAGAAGCCAATTCCGCTAACAATTTGGGCAATGATTCGAGTTTGGTCGGCAGTGAGAATCTGCATTAACTTAGGTTGTGCTTGCGCAAAATCAACCGTTTGAGCAGTAATTTGTTCTTGAATTAGTGCTAATAACGTCGCACCGACGCAAACTAGAATATGAGTGCGCATTCCTGCCGGCCGGCTTTTATATTCGCGTTCAAAACCAATGGCGCCGCCCATAATAATAGCCATAACTAAGCGAATAATGATTTCTAAATAAGTTAGTTGATAATGGTGCAATCTAATCGCCTCCTTTAGTATCCATTTAGTTCAGAATAGCATGGAGCAGTAGGGATAACGCAATAAAAAAGCGTCTTAAATTATCTATGCAAAACCCTAATATAATAATCCAAATACATAAGCAAACCTCGTGACGTTATATCAACAGACTTGATATGCTTGAAGTAAATAAATCTAGGAGGTTTGACTGATGGGAAAGTATCTTAAATTTTTACTTATGATTCTTGTTAGCACGTTAGCTATGTATGGCATGATGTTTTTGAATGTATTTTCATTTGCACATATCCATGTAAGTCTGACTCGAATCTTGATGGCACTGATGATGGGCGCGGTAATGGCGATAATAATGCTACTATTTATGTGGCGGATGTATCCCAGCAAGCAGAAGAATAGGTTAATTTTAGTTATTTCAGCAGTAATCTTCGCTGGTTCTTTATTCATGGTGCGGACACAAACCGGCGTTTCTGATATTTCTTGGATGAAGGCGATGATTCCTCACCACAGTATTGCGATCTTAACTAGTTCTCAAGCCGATTTAAAAGATCCAGAAGTCAAAAAATTAGCTGAAGAGATCATTGCCACGCAAAAGAAAGAAATTAAAAAGATGGATCAAATGATTGAGCGACTACAAAAAGATTAAGCATTAAAAATAAAACCTCGGTAAGCTATTAAATTAGTAGCTTACCGAGGTTTTTTAATTAATTGTTGTAAAACTTAGTCATATCATTAGCAGACGAAATAGATTAATCATTATTATTTTCTGTTAAATGACCGGGATCAAGATTGGAAGTTTCTTCATCAGTGTCAACGTGATCGGTTTCACCATAACGTTTGTCATCATGAATTCCTTCATCGCCGTGCGGTTTGCTAGCAGATTCAGGCGATTCTTCATTTTCCGTTAAATGGCCATGATCGAGATCAGAAGTTTCTTCATTAATATCAACATGATCAGTTTCGCCATATCGTTTAGAGTCATGAATATTATTTTGATTTTCATTTTCTTCGTGTGATTGATGGTGGGTCATCTAGAAGTCCTCCTTTAATTTAAACACTAGTTATAAGCTACACATTTATCCTAACAAGTTAAAAAGATACTGCGCAAAGGATATGCTTATGGTTACTTTTTGTGAAGGATATTAGATGAAGCGGGTGAAATTATTTAACAATCAATGCGAGACTATTGGCATCAACTTTAGCTTGGGAGCTGAGATGTTCAACAATCTCACTATCAGTTGTGGCTGAATTTGTGATCAGGGTGAGCACAATTGGATCTTTAGCGGCTTCTTTAATCATGGCGATGTTTTCTGTTGCAAGCTTATCATCAGCCATGATTTCTTGACCTTCTGAAACTAATAGTTCAAAAGGTCGACCAGCCAATTCAACCGTATCAATTCCCATAAATTTATTTCAACGCATTAATGAAACGGGTGGCAATTTCTAAAGGTCTTGTAATTGCGCCACCGACAACAATTCCTGTAACGCCTAAATCTTGAATTGCTTTTGCCTGTTCTGGGGTATGAATACGTCCTTCAGCAATTACTGGGAGATTTTCTCCAACCAATCTCCGAAGTAGCGCCATATCAGGACCGATCATCTTGGGGCTTTCGTCAGTATAACCACTTAAAGTGGTGCCAACAAAGTCAATTCCTGCTTCATAGGCATTGATCGCTTCTTCAAAAGTTGAACAATCACCCATGAATAACTGATTAGGATATTTAGATTTAATTTGCTTGATGAATTCGTTAATCGTTAAACCATCATGCCGTTTTCGTAGTGTTGTGTCTAATGCGATGACAGCACAATTTGTAGCAGCTAATTCGTCAATTTCTCGCATTGTTGCGGTAATGAAAGGAGCCTCTGACGGATAATCGCGCTTAATAATGCCAATGATCGGTAGGGATGAAACAGCTTGAATTTCTTTAATATCACGAATAGAGTTTGCGCGTAAGCCAACGGCACCTGCTTGTTCAGCAGCCTTGGCCATAAGTGGCATAATGCCACCTTGCTTAGTGTATAGTGGTTCTCCAGGCAGTGCTTGACAAGAAACGATTAAACCATTGTGTATTTGTTTGATGAATTCTTTTTTATTCATATTTCCTCCAAAAAATATTTATTTAGAATTAATTATCCAAACGTAGTTTAACACGGATAAATAATCCTGTAAACCTTTACATTATTTTTTAGGGAATCATATAGTATAATTAGGAGACAGGTAAGGAGATAAAAATGTCGATTTTACAATTAATTAACGCAAATCTTAGTAAGTTAACACCATCAGAAAGAAAAGTTGCGGATTACATCATTACTAATCGTAATGATGTTGTTTATGGCACAATGAATACAATCAAGTCGGCGACTAATGTTGGTGATGCAACAATCATTCGTTTTTCCCAAAAAATTGGTTTTTCCGGTTTTACTGATTTAAAGATTGCTTTAGCAAAAGAAAATTATTCGTCAGATCTTGATGATAATAAGGCTAATTTTTATGATGATTTGGCTGAAACGCTAATAGGATCTATTAAGACAACTAATCAAATTATCAATGATGCTTCTGTTCAAAAAGCAGTTCAGCTAATGAGTAAGACCAAGCGAATTTTTATTTTTGGTATTGGTCATAGTGGCGAAATTGCCAAGGTTTTTGCAAAAAATCTTTTACGGGTCGGCTTGATTGCCTCTGACGAAACGGATCCTCATTTTGCCGCTCAAGTTGCATCAATTATTAATCACGATGATTTGATTATTGCTATTTCATTATCTGGTCGAACAATTGATATTATTCGAACCTTAGAGATCGCAAAGAAAGCTGGTGTTCCAATCATTGGGATTACGAATAACCTTTCTTCAGAAGTTGCAACATCCTCTGATGTGGTTTTACAAACCTCAGTTTCTGAATTTCTCAATGGTGGTTCGCTATCAGGTCAATTATCGCAATTATATATTTGCGAAGTTTTGACAAAGGGCTATGAGATTCAAAATAAAATCAATGTTTTAGAGTTAAGAGAGAAGGCCTTACGGGCTATTATTGATCGTCGAGTTGATGATTAATTTTCTAAATAGATAAATTTTAATAGGACCTAACGTATTAGTTACCGATTGTACGTTAGGTCCTTATTGTGTAGCACGATTAATTAGTAAATTAGACGCCATATAATCACAAATGAAAACACAATGAAATAATTTTGGCACTTTTTCTGAAAAAGAGTAACATAAAAGTTAGTCTATTTTGGAGAAAGAGGGAAAACTGTGTCAAAACGTCATGTTTTAATTGTGACTTGTGCGTTATTATTGTCGAATGCCATGGGTGGTTTAGACAGTACAATTATTAATACCGCCTTGCCAGCAATTATCAGTGATTTACATGGGATTCAATTAATGGGTTGGATTGTCGCCGTGTTTTTATTAGGAACGGCTGTAACCACGCCATTATGGAGTAAACTGGGGGAATATATTGGTAATAAGAGTGCTTATCAAATTGCCACTAGTTTGTTTGTTATTGGGGCCTTTCTTGAAGGCATGTCGCCTAATATTTATTTCTTAATTGTTGCTCGCACGATTATGGGAATTGGTAATGGCGGGATGACTTCACTGCCTTATATTATTTATGCAAAGTTATATCAGAATCCTCATAAAAGGACGCAAGTTTTGGGATTCGTGACGGCAAGTTTTAGTACCGCAACTATTATTGGACCGTTGGTTGGGGGCTGGATTGTTGACACGTTTAGTTGGCACTGGGTCTTTTACATTAACGTCCCCATTGGCTTGCTTTCAATTATTGTGGTGCAATTATTCTTCAAAGTGCCCAAAGCAACCAAGCAAAATAAGCCAGTGGATTATCTTGGCGCAACTTTAATGGCTTCAGGCTTGATTTGTTTATTAATGGCCATCGAAATGATTGGGACAATTTCGATATTATGGGTGGGCTTATTACTTGTTGTGGCTTTAGGTTTATTGGTCGCAATGCTGATGGTAGAAAAACGGGCTGTTGATCCAATTATTCCGAGTCGGCTGTTTAAGAACCATAATTTAGTGATTGATTTCGTTTTGTTTGCGTTGATTTGGGGTGCTTTTGTGGGCTTTAATATTTATATTCCGATGTGGGCCCAAGGCTTAATGGGTACCACGGCGATTATTGGTGGTGTGACCCAAGTTCCAGGATCACTGACTAACTTTGCCGGTTCGGAATCAGTTGCGGCTTTACGGTTGCGTTTTAAGGCGCAAACTGTAGTTGCTTTAGGTATCTTGACGTTAATCATTTCATTTATTTTAATGACTTTTGCTGGTGTTCAGGCGCCTTACTGGTTATTGTTGGTCGCTGGTGCTTTTGAAGGTTTTGGGACTGGGCTATGCTTCAATGTCTTGCAAATCAAAGTTCAACAAGATGCAGAACGTCAAGATGTGCCGATTGCAACGTCATTTAGTTTCTTAATTAGAATGCTTAGTCAAACATTTATGGCGTCAATTTTAGGGATTATTTTGAATCAATCTTTATTTAAAGGTGTTCGTCAATCACATGGTCAGATCACGTTGAAAATGATGAATAAATTAAGTGATGCTGCTAGTGTTCAGTTATTACCTGCAGACTTAATTCCACAAATGCGCAATATTTTGCACCAAGGGTTGCATAATATTATGTTGGTTTCACTTTTAATCTTGTTAGTTGCTGCTGCTATACTAACTTGGGATCGGCACCAGACTCACAATCTTGCAATTAAACAATAATAGTAATTAATCAAAAAAAGGTTCAGAACAAGTAGTTGTTCTGAACCTTTTTGTTTATTTTTTTAGTTAAGCTTGGTTTTGATAATCTTGAATGCCCTTGTAGAATCGGTTAAGACCGTCTTGTAATAGAATTGGTGGACAAGCGATGTTCATTCGTAAGAAGTAATGACCGTTGCCTTGATAGATGTCACCAGCGTTAAGAATTAAACCGGTATCTTGACGAATAAATTCGGCCAATTGATTAGCATCAGCAGAGATTTCATGACAGTCTAACCATAAGACGTAGGTAGCCGTTGAGTGCACCAACTTGATTTGGGCTAGATTTTGTTCAATAAACTGCTGTACGGTTGCTTGGTTTTCGCGGAGTTGTTGTTTTAGCGCCGTTAACCAATCGTGACCTTGCGTATAAGCAGCAATGGTGCCGGGAATGGCAAGTAAATTTGGTTCTGATACTTCGTCGATGTTAAGTCCGCGGTCGACTTGTTGCCGTAAATCTTGATCTGGAATGATAACCGTTGCAGCGTGAATTGCGGCAACGTTGAAAGTTTTACTTGGTGAAACAAGTGTAATAGTATTAGGAAAATCAGTTGCCAAAGCAAAAAGCGGGGTATAATCTGCTCCAGTCAAAACCAAATCACCATGAATTTCGTCACTGACTAAAGTAACGTGGTATGTTTGGCATAATGTGGCAATTTGGCGGAGTTCAGCTTTCGTCCAAACTTTACCAATTGGATTATGCGGATTGCAAAGAATCATCATGGTGGTGAGGGGATCAGCCAATTTATTTTCTAAGTCAGCAAAGTCAATGGCATAGTTGCCACTTTCAGGTTGATAAGTTAATTCGTTGGCTAGAACGTGGCGGCCGTTGTTTTCAATGGCATTAAAAAACATGTTGTAAACTGGCGTTTGGACGACGATGTTATCGCCAATATGCGAAACTCGGCGAATAATTGCGGACAACGCCGGAATAACGCCGGTGGTAAAGAGTAACCAATCTGTTTTTAAAGCGGTGTGATGTTCACTTTGATACCAGTGAGCAACGGCCTTGAAGTATTCGGAATTTGGGGCTTCATAGCCAAAAATGCCCAAATTGATTTTTTGGTGGAGTGCTTCAATAATCTCTGGCGCTGTTTTAAAATCCATATCGGCAATCCACATTGGTAATTCTGATTCAGCAATTTGCCATTTGATTGAATTAGTTTCACGGCGGTTGGTAATACTTTTGAAATCGTAGCTCATACACTGACCTCATTTATTAATGGATTTAAGAAGTAAGCATCTTATCAATAATAAGTTTACCACTAAGAAAATCTTATTTAACAGTAATTAAACTGGCCATAATCATTAAAATTTCGTAAGCAATGATCTTAAGAAGTGAGTATTTATCAGTTCAGTGTATAATAAAAAATCAAGAAAGGATCCTGATCATGACACCTATTATTCTGGCCGCTAGTGCGAGTGCCAGTACTAAACTCGCTCTGGGCATTGGTTTAGTTATTTTTATTGTCTTATTTTTTAAACTATTAGTTGGTTTTCTCAAGTTTTGTTTACGTCATCCATTTTTATCATTATTACTATTGGTAGGTGGTGGCTTAGGCCTAGCATTTCACTTCTTATTAGGCGTGATTATTGTTATCGCTGTGATTTGCGGGGGCTTGGTTTTCTTTGCCCTCGATCAATTTAATTAAATCAGATTTTTAATCAAACCACACTTCTTAAGCATAGAAGGGTGGTTTTTGTTTTAATAATATGATGGCTCAAGTTATTTTTCATGCTTGAATGGTATCAGCAGGATATTTAACTGACAAGTGCTATGATAAATAATGTTAATTTAGTTGAAATACGCCAACAATCTTTAAAAGAGGAATTAATTAAAGTCATGTCAGCAAATCAAACCAACCAAGTAAAACAAATCGAGGTTTATGGTGGGAATGTTCATAATCTCAAGAATATTAATGTCAACATCCCTTTAAATCAATTTGTGGCTATTTCCGGTCCTTCCGGTTCTGGCAAAAGTTCACTAGCAATGGGGATTTTATACGCTGAAGGTTCACGACGCTATTTAGAGGCGTTGTCGACTTATACGCGCAGAAGAATCAATCAGAATAAACGTTCTCAGGTTCAAGAAGTGCGTCATATTCCTTCGACGATTGCTTTACGCCAACGGCCTAATGTCCCTTCTGAGCGGTCAACAGTTGGTTCCATGAGTGAGCTGTTTAATGTGGTACGCTTGATCTTTTCGCGTCTTGGTTCGACCGTTTGTCCGAATGGTCATCGCTTACCACCTAGTTTAAAAATTGCCCAAGCAATGGATGCAGCCGGTGATCAAATGGGGATGGTAACTTGTCCCACTTGTGGTGTTGAATTTATGGCTAAAGCGGCCGAAGATTTTTCCTTTAATGCTGGTGGGGCTTGTCCAAAATGTCAGGGAACTGGTCAGGTTCGTGAATTAGACGAGAGCAAGCTAATTGGAGATCAGACGTTAACCCTTGCCGAAGGTGCAGTAGCTTCATGGCACCTACCTGGACGTAACTTCATGCCATCGGTTGCGGAAACATTAGGTGTCCGCATTAATGTGCCATATCAAGATTTAACGGCAAAGGAAAAAGAGATTGTCCTTCATGGTGAAAAGAAACAATACCCTGTGGATTTTCGAACATCAACTGGCCGTGTCTTTCATATGGATAAGACGCTTTACGAGAATGCCTATGAAGCTGTTTATGATTCTTTGAAAACGTCCAAAAGTGAACGGGCGGTTAAAAAAATCAATCAATTTTTCCACTTTTCGGTTTGTCCAACTTGTCATGGCACGCGCTTAAATCCCGAGCTTTTGCAGCAATTGGTTGGGGAGTTAAATATTGCCCAAGTTGCGGCTTTACCTTTAAGTGAATTACCCAACTGGGCAACAAAAATAAAACAGTCATTGCCCACAGAAATGCAAGCTTTAGCTAAAGTGCTCTTTCAGAATTTAACGGATACATTAAAACCGCTCTTAGAATTAGGCTTGGATTATTTAACTTTATCACGCAGTGGCAATACCTTATCTACTGGTGAATTACAACGGATTCAATTGGCCAAAACGCTGCGCACAGAAACAACTGGGGTGTTATATGTCCTAGATGAACCTTCTATTGGCTTACATCCGGACAATATTAAAGGTCTCATTAATATTTTTAGGGCGTTAATTGCACAAGGTAATTCATTAGTTGTGGTTGACCATGAAGTGGACATTATTGCAGCTGCCGATTGGGTAATTGAGGTTGGACCAGGGTCTGGTGATGCTGGTGGCCAAATTATCGCTGAAGGAACACCACAAGCTTTACAATCTAATCCACATTCGTTAATTGGGCCTTATTTATCTGGTCAAGCCAATATTATGCATGCTAAAGTAAGTCCGGTCAAAAAAGCAGCCGATTTGACCACCCAGTTTGCAATTAATCAATATTTTAATTTGCACAATGTTCAAATTTCAATTCCTGGTAATGAAATTACTGCAGTAACGGGATTTTCTGGTGCGGGAAAAACTAGTTTAATTTTAGATAGTTTGGTTCCGGCTATTCAAGCTAAAAAAGCACGCCAGGCTTTGCCTAAGCAGGTCGAACAATTAACCACGCAATTAAAAGAAGTTGTTAGTGTTGATGCTAAGCCTATTGGTAAAAATTCACGTTCAAGTTTAGCAACTTATACGACCATTATGGATAATATACGGCGTATTTTTGCCGATTTACCGGAATCTAAGCAGCAGAAATATGGCGTTGCCTATTTCTCTTATAACAATAAACAAGGCGCTTGTGAGCATTGCGGCGGCGTGGGGACAATTTCATTAGATATTCAGTATTTACCCGATATGGAGGAAGTTTGTCCTTATTGTCACGGTGCCCGCTATAAAGATGAAATTCAAGCAATTCACTGGCATGGTTATAGTATCGTCGATTTATTGAATTTATCTGTTCAAGAGGCGCTGGCTGTTTTCAAAGATGTTCCCAAAATTGAAAAGCAATTAAAATTACTTGCTGAAATTGGCTTGAGTTATTTGCATTTAGGCGAAAGTACACCAAGTCTTTCTGGTGGAGAAGCACAACGTTTAAAATTGGTTAATCATTTAAATAAATCGCAAACCAAGACACTTTTTGTGTTCGATGAGCCATCTGTTGGCTTACATCCACAAGATGTCCAAACGTTACTTGATGTCTTAAATAAACTCAAAGAAAAGGGTGCTACCATTATTATGATTACCCATGATCTTGATTTAATGACCAATGCGGATTATCTAATTGATTTAGGCCCTCGTGGTGGTTCAGCCGGCGGGCAAATTATGGCTAGTGGTCAGCCTCAACAACTGGTTCAACAGCCCCGAAGTTTAACCCTGCAATATTTAGCAGCCCATTTTAAGAAGTTTGGTTTAATTTAAGCCAAAGAGAAGTTAAATTAGTTAAAACTAGTTTAACTTCTTTTTTGTTACTCAATTTATCGCTGGTTATTTAAAAATGGTCTAGTTATTAAATATTGGCTTTATAAAAATAAGATCATTTAAAATCCTAATTAAATCACAATTTGTTACTAAGATCTTAATAATGAATAATCCAATCAATGGTTTTTGCAAAATTGGTATGGTAATATAAAAAAACAAATCAGGCGTTACCTTTAAAAAGGAGCTGTTTAAGATGGATGCCACATTACGTCATGTGTTAAAGGAGAAATTTCCCCAGCGTGAAGCTGTTTTGACAGAGATCATTAATTTGGAAGCAATTCGGCATTTACCTAAAGGAACCGAGCATTTCATGAGTGACTTACACGGGGAATTTGCAGCTTTTGATCATGTGTTGCGTAATGGTTCTGGTATTGTTAAAGAGAAGTTACGCAAGCAATTTCCAGAAATGGCCGTAGACGATCTTGAAGAAATCGCGGTGCTTATTTATTATCCAGAACAAAAGTTAAAACGTCAGCAAGAACTTTTACCAGAAGCCGCCTTATATCAATGGTATTTGATCGTGATTCCATTATTGGTTCAAATGGCCAATTATTGTGGCAAGAAGTATACGCGTTCAAAAGTACGTAAAACGATTCCGCCACGGTTTACATATATTGTGGAAGAATTATTAACTGAAGTTGACATACCAGAGGATAAGAAGGATTATTTTACGGCTATCCTCACTAAGATTATCCAATTAAATCAGGCCGATGACTTAATCTGTGCTTTGTCAGAAACCATTCGCCGCCTAGTAGTTGATCATTTACATGTGGTTGGCGATGTTTATGATCGCGGACCGCATCCGGATAAAATCTTGGATCGCTTGATGTCGTTTCCTTCCGTGGATGTTCAGTGGGGTAATCACGATATTATTTGGATGGCGATCGCATTTGGTTCCTATCCGGCAATGTTAAATGCTATTCGTATTTGTGCACGCTATGGCAATTTAGATTTATTAGAAGATAGCTATGGGATTAATTTACGTCCCTTAATTGAATATGTGCAGAAATATTACCAGCCTCAAGCAGCTTTTAAACCTCATTTATTAGCAGCTGAACACTTTTCAAAAAATGAACGACAACTTTTAAATCAACTACAACAAGGTGCGGCAATCTTACAATTCAAGTTAGAAAGTCAGCTGATCCAGCGTCGGCCTTATTTTCAAATGGCTGATCGCGATGTGTTAAATAAAATTGATTATCAAAAGCAACTCATTACCTTACACGATCAAGTTTATTCGTTGCATGAATTTCACGCACCAACGATTGATCCGCACAATCCTAATCAACTAACTCAAGAAGAACAAGCTTTGTTAACGCGCTTATTGGCTTCATTCCAGCATTCAGAACGTTTCTTGCGCCACGTTGATTTTCTGTTAAAAACTGGCAGCATGTATTTGGTCTATAATGGCAATCTGCTCTATCATGGCTGTATTCCGCTTCATGAAAATGGTGACTTTAAGTCATTACGAATTAACGGCCAGAATTATTCTGGCAAATCTTTGTTGGATTTCTTTGAAGAACAGGTGCATTTAGCGGCTGAGCAACCGGAAGTTCATGATGCCTTGGCCACCGATATGATGTGGTATTTATGGGTAGGGGAGAGTTCCTCTTTATTTGGCAAACAAGCGATGACAACTTTTGAGCGGTACTATATTGAAGATCAAAAGACTCATCAAGAAATCAAAAATGCTTATTATCGTTTACGCAATGAACCAATTGTTTGTCAGGATATTTTACAAGAATTTGGGTTAGAGCATAGCGTGATTATTAATGGTCACACACCTGTTAAGGAAAAAGATGGCGAAAATCCAATCAAAGCTGAGGGACGCTTAGTTGTGATTGACGGTGGCTTTGCTAAGAGCTATCAAAAAACAACTGGACTGGCAGGTTATACCTTGCTGCATAATAGTTATGGCATTCAGTTAGTAGCCCACCAACCATTTAGTTCGGTTAAAGATGCAGTTGAAAATCGTACTGATATTCTTTCTGTGAAACGTTTAGTTGAAGAAAATGAACAACGTAAACAAGTGAAAGACACCACTGTTGGGCAGCAGTTAACGGCAACGATGCAGATGCTAGAAGATTTATATGCCCATTACTAAAACTAATAAAAAACACTATCTGTTTTACGGATAGTGTTTTTTGTTTAGTTCGCTGAGTGCAACAAGCCGATCTTTTGCTTGGTTTTTCTTTTTGCATTAGACTTAAGTTATAATGCGAATTCAGTTTAGGAGGATACCTATGAAGTTTGATATTGTAGTTGTTGGTGGCTCGACGGCAGGATTTTATTTGGTGAAGACATTACGTGCTAAGGGCTATACTGGTAGTATTGGTCTCATTGATCGTGAAGATACACTGCCTTATAATCGTTACAAGTTATCTAAAACTTGGCTCACTGGTAAGACGCTGGATGCGCCAATCTTTAAACCGGAATCTTTCTTTGACGAAAATGACATTAAACTACTGTTAAATACAGAAGTTGTTGCAGTTGACGAGGATGCCAAACAGGTCATCACGGCCGATCAACAAACCATTACTTATGGTCAACTTGTTTTGGCAATGGGGGCTGAATCCCGCCATTTGCAGTTGCCTAATGATGATGCCGAAGGGATTTTTTACTTAAGAAGTTATCATGATGCGGTCAAGATTAAGCAGTGGAGCCAACAAGTTAAAGATGTAGTTTTAATTGGTGCTGGCTTTATTGGTTTAGAATTGGCCAGCTCATTTAGAAAATTAGGTCTTAATGTTACAGTGGTTGAATATAATCAACATCCATTAGGGCGTGTGGTTGGTCCACAAGCTTCAGAATATTTCGTTAAGATGCATCAAGAACATGACGTTAACTTTGTGTTAGGCCAAGGTGTCACATCATTTACTCATGATGAACAACATCGAGTCACTGGTGTAGTCACTGATGCTGGGACCACTATTCCTGCCCAAATGGTCGTCGTTGGCGTGGGGGCTGTTCCAAATACATCAATCAAAGCGGATCATTTAGCCTTAGGCCAGAATATTGTTGTTAATGAATATAGCGAAACAGCTGTCAAAGACGTTTATGCCGTTGGCGATGCAACTATTTGGCCATTTCAAGGCGAAGAAATTCATGTGGAGCATTGGGAACATGCGCAAAGTCACGGCAAAAATCTCGCAGCCAATCTAATCCAACCTCATAGTCAGTCATATGACGTTCTCCCATATTTTTGGACAGATCAGTATGATCAAACCTTTGAATATTTAGGCCATACGACTAAGTGGGAGCAGACTTTTGTCCGCGGTGATCTTGATTCTGGTCGCTTTACGATTGCTTATGTTGATGCGCAGCAAGTACCATTGGCAATTTTATTTGCTAATGGCTACGAACAGCGTGATGATGTCACTGAACTGATGTCACGTCGTCAGCCATTAGATCCAGAGCGGTTTGCCGATACTAATCAGTCATTATCCACGTTATAAAATGTGATGTTTAAAAGGAAGTTCAAGTTGTTATGCCACAAATTAAATTAATTCGCGCCTATGATCAAGCGGCAGTTAAACGGGCATCTGGTTATAAAATTTTAGTGGATCGCTTGTGGCCTCGGGGGCTCGCTAAAGCTGATTTACCTTATCAATGGTGGCTTAAAGAATTAGCGCCAAGTTCTGAATTGAGGAAATGGTTTAATCATCAAGACGAGCGCTATCCTGAATTTAAACAACGTTATCTCGCTGAAATTGCCGCCAATCCATTAAGTGCAGCGGTGCTTGATTTTATTAGTCTCTGTTTACAAAGTGAAGATGTAATTTTAATTTATGGTGCCAAAAACGAGCAGCATAATCAAGCTGTAGTTTTAAAAGCGTGGTTAGAACAAAAATTGGAATAAGTTATACCTGATAGAAAGCTTGGATCACTTGATTCAGGCTTTTTTATTTAGCATTAATTGACTTGTTTAGTTAAGAGCATAAAATATAAGTAAAGTCATTAATCAGCGTCAAAAAATCATAAAGTAGGAGAGCAACCAACGATGCCAGATAATAATAAACGGCGGCTTGAAATTCAAAATATCTTGTTAACAGCACAAACACCGGTAACAGCTTCAGCTTTGGCCCAAAAATTTAAAGTGAGTCGTCAGACTATTGTAGGCGATATTGCCTTGTTACGGGCCGCTGGTGAAGCAATTGTGCCGTCACCACGTGGTTACAAATATTTCCAAGATGGTCAGCAGGTAATGAAGTTGGTCTGCCGTCATTTCCCTGATCAAGCTGCTGATGAAATGATGCGAATTGTCAATAACAGGGGGATTGTTAAAGACGTTGAAGTTGAACATCCCTTATACGGCATTATTCGCGGCGAACTTAATATTAGTACGGCAAGCGATGTTCGTTCTTTTGTCAAAAAAATGAAGCAAGATGATAGTCATTTATTGTCGGAGCTAACAAATGGTATCCATACGCATACGGTCATGACAACTAATCAAGAACAGATGACTAAAATTCGTCAAGACCTAGCTGCTGGTGGTTATCTTTATCAATAGATAATGTCTTGACATATTAAAATACACCCTTGATTTAATGATGGCAGTTGACTATAATAGCACCATTAAGTGTCTTGACACATATAAATGAGGTGTAGTTTTGCAACAAGCAAGTTATCGTAAATTATTAGCGTCAGCTGGCTTTGCCTGGCTATTTGATGCAATGGATGTGGGCATGCTATCGTTTGTCATTACAGCTGTTACCAAAGAGTGGCAGTTAAGCAGTTCGCAAGCGGGACTAATTGGCAGTATTAGTTCGCTAGGAATGGCTGTTGGGGCGATTTTATTGGGATCGTTGGCCGATCGTTATAGTCGTCAAAGTATTTTGATTTTAAGTTTGCTGATGTTTTCAATTTTTAATGGGATTTCAGCTTTTGTTTCTAGTTATCTGGTATTTTTAGTTTTAAGATTCTTAATCGGTTGCGGTTTAGGTGGGGAGTTACCAGTGGCCTCAACGCTTGTTTCCGAGAACGCACCGAAAGCAGTTCGCGGCCGCACCGTTGTCCTTTTAGAGAGTTTTTGGGCTGGTGGTTGGTTGATTGCAGCGCTTATTTCATATTTATTAATTCCGAAATACGGCTGGCGCGTGGCATTAATTTTGACATCATTTACAGCTCTTTATGCGTTGTTTTTACGTTCATCTTTAAAAAGACACGCACCACACTCGCCTAAGGCTGTGGCTAAGCATCTATCTTTTGCTGAACGTTTAAGCTTACTGTTTAACAACGAACATCGCCAGGCAACTTTGATGTTGTGGGTAGTCTGGTTTATGGTGGTCTTTTCGTATTATGGTATGTTTTTATGGCTACCAAGCGTTTTGGTCTTACGTGGTTATACCATTGTCCAAAGTTTCGGTTATGTTCTATTAATGACATTGGCGCAATTGCCAGGTTATTTCGTAGCAGCTTGGTTGATTGAAAAATGGGGTCGTAAATCGACCTTAGTGTTATTTTTATTAGGGACGGCTGTTGCTGCAATTGCGTTTGGCTGGGCGCACTCGTTAGTCATTTTACTAGGATCTGGGATTGCTTTATCTTTCTTTAATCTTGGTGCTTGGGGTGCGCTTTATGCTTACTCTCCTGAACAATATCCGGCTTTGGTTCGAGGTACGGGAACCGGGATGGCTTCTGGCATTGGCAGAATTGGTGGTATTTTAGGACCAATTTTAGTAGGTTATTTGTTGCAAGTTAAAGTACCGATTACGCTTATTTTTATGATTTTTTTCGTGGCCATTATTATTGCTGCTGGTGCAGTTTATTGGTTTGGCGTGGAAACTAAAGAGGTTAACTAGTGACTTAATTAGAATATTAAGTTTCTTTGATTTTGATTCTTGGTGTTTACAAATAAAAATAGCCTTCCGAAAATATTGAGTGATTTTCGGAAGGCTATTTTTATACCATATTTAGTTGTTACTAGTGGTTTAAATTTTAGTCATGACGATGAATAATATTTTCGCCGCCAGCTAGGCTAATGATGTTGCCAGTTAAATAGTCTGAATCTTCTGCACATAAAAAGGCAATAACGCGAGCAACATCTTCACCAGCAGCTTTTCGTTTAGTCTGATTAGGTGCAAGTTTCCGGGCTTGTTCAATGTCAGCTTCTTTAAGATCAGCTTTAATATCACCGGGGCAGACCATATTTGCAGTAATTTGATAGTCTTTTTCTTCAAGCGCTAAAGTTCTAATCGCCGCAGCCACACCAGTTTTAGCGGCGGCATAAGCACCACGATATTGCCAACCCGAGACTTGGTCAACTTGGTCAAAGCCTAGCGCGATAATGCGACCCCAATTTTGTTTTTCCATCATAGGGACCGTTGCCTTAACTAAATAGAAAAAACTATCAAGGTTAGCATTCACCATGTCATGCCACTGGGCTGGAGTATGGTCAACGAGTTTTAATTTATCGTGAATAAAGGGACCAGCGTTAAGAATTAAAATATCTAAATGACCAAAATCAAGTTTGATTTGTTCAATCATTCGTATCACGTCAGCTTGTTGGCTCACATCGCCTTGGTAAAGGCGAGCATTGACTTGATAGCGTTGTGCTAAATCTTGTTGTAATTGTTGCGCAGCTGTTTGACTGTGCCGATAATTTAACGCTAATTGATAGCCTGCTTGAGCAAGTTTATGGGCCATTTGCACGCCCAGTCCCGTAGCACTCCCTGTAATAAAAGCGACTCTTTTACTCATTAGTGACCTCACTTAATAGCAGCCATAAATTCTGACCGCAATTGGCTATCTTTAATATAAGCACCACGACTAGCTAGCGTGAAAGTTTGCGCTTGTTCTTTTCTTGCGCCGCGGCTTGAAACGCATAAATGCTTCGCTTCAATGGCCACCATAACTCCTTTAGGCTGTAAAACAGTATCAATGGCGTCAGCAATTTGGTTGGTTAGGCGCTCTTGAACTTGGAAACGGCGGGCATAGCCTTCAACAACACGAGCAATTTTAGAAAGTCCGGTGACTTTTCGATCAGGCAGATAAGCGACGTGTGCCACACCAAAGAAGGGGGCAAAGTGGTGCTCGCACATAGAATAAAATTCAATATCCTTAACAATAATAGGATCGCTTTGCTGAATATCAAAGATTTTTTCTAGGTGGGCGGTAGGATCTTCACGATAACCTGCCGTATATTCTAAAAATGCTTTGATAACGCGGAAAGGCGTTTCCGCTAAATCAGCTTGTTGAGGATCTTCACCACAAAGTGCGATTAACTTTTGAAGTGCAAGTTCGATTTCGGTAACGGTAGTCTTTTTGGTGGCTAATTCGGTTGGCTGGTTAATTAATTCAGGGAAATAAGTGGTCAGTAAATGATCGAGATCATAATGTTCCGTTGCGTTTTTTTCAAATGACAATGTCAAACGCCTCCTCTAATAACAATAGATTAAGTTTATTACAAATAAGATAAATAACAAAATGATTACATTTGTGTTGTTTTAAACAATTTCAGGACTTATTGTTTGAATCACTTAAATGTTATTGAATATACTGACATTAGAATATTCAATATGTAGTAAAGTGAGATGAGATTAATGGTGTTACAACTAAATTATCAGACAACATTAAATGAAATTATCAATCGTCATATTGCAATCGGTGTTGAAGTGGAGAAGCACCGAATCAGTCCAGATCAAACGCTCAGTCTCAGACCATTTCCAGAAAATTTAAGTGCGGAGCTAAGGCCCTATGTTAAACGCGAGTTTTGTACCTCGCAATTGGAATTTGCACTGCCGCATTCCACGGATCCTGAATTAAATGTGAAGTTGATTCGTGCTGTTATTAAAGGTACCGCACAACAATTAGCGCCGGAAGAACAAATTTGGCATTATAGCTGTCCGCCGCAAATACCTTGTCCACTGGCAGAGGTACCAATTTCACAAGTTCCGGAAGAAAGTAATGAATATCGACGTCAAAGTGTTTTAAAACATGATGTGCGCCGTTTATTGAATAATGGGACACATATTAATTTTAGTTTTTCTCAAGAAGCAATAGCTTATCTGATGAGAGAACTGCATTTTGCAACGCGCGATGATTTATATTTACAAATTGCACAATATTTTATGATTAACCGGTGGCTCCTAACGTATCTTTTTGGTGCGACACCTTTTGCGGGTCAGGATTATTTTGATCAGCATCATTTATGTGGGCCAGTTAGAAGTATTCGCAGTAGTTCGTTAGGCTTTCCCAATGAGACCCGTGGGGATTATCGTAGTGTGCGCCATTATATCGCGGCCATTGATCAAGCTGTGGCTAACGGTGAATTATTACAGCCGCGGGAATACTATGAATCAGTTCGTTTAAAGAGTGGTAACAGTAAAGATCCTAATCGTATTTTAAAACACGGCATTACTCATTTGGAATTACGGACGTTTGATCTTAATCCTTTAACGATTAGTGCCGTCACGCCAGAACAGATCCGTTTTATTCAATTATTGGCTTTATATTTTGCTTATCAACCGCGCTTATCTGGTTCACAAATCCAACAATTATTGGCAGTAGCCGCTGAAATGAATGAACAGGTTGCTTTAGAAGCGCCGACTCAACAGTGCGCTTATGCAACCCAAGGGCTAACCTTACTGACAGAGCTTGCTGATTTTGTTGAAAGGCAACAACTCGAAGCGACTTTTAGCGAGGTACTTGATCAATTTAGAGATTGTTTTATCGATGCGGATCAGACCTTGGCCGCTCAAGTGCTAGCACAATTTGACACCTACTAAGTTAAGATTAATTGTAATTTTGACTAGCCAGTTAGCTATTTTGAAATGGAATTTTAGTTAGGGAGGGAAAGATGATGACATCTGATAAAAGAAAGGCAGCTGCTGAGGATAAGTTTGTCGGCCAAGTTAAGGAAGCAGAAGGCAAGGCCACCGGTGACACAACTCAAGAACTTCAAGGTAAAGCGAAAATCTTAAAAGGGAAGGCTAAAGAAAAACTAGCCGATGTTGAAGATGCAGTTGAAGAAGTTGCCGATAAAATTGTTGAAACCTTCGACCACCCGGAACAATAATCATGTCGTTAAAAAAACACCACTGGCCAATTAGCTAGTGGTGTTTTTAGTTATTATTTCTTAACAATGAGGTTGATGGCTTTTTCAATTTTGGCTTGTTGTTGCGTGTGATCTGGTTCGGGATTTTCAAGACACTGTTTGAGATTTTCAGCGACGATGATCCCCATAATATGGTCCACACTAGAGCGCACAGCACTTAATTGCGTCACAACATCGGCACAATCTTGGTTTTCTTCCAGCATTTTTTGAATGCCGCGTAATTGACCTTCTGTTCTTTTTAGCCGATTAAAAATCGTTTTGTCACAAGTTGCCATTAATCAACCGCTCCTTGCCATTCAGCCATGCCGCCCATAATGTTAGTGACGTTGTAGCCTTGTTGACTAAGAAAGGCACAGGCATTACCAGAACGTGCACCAGAATGACAGATAACATAGTAAGGCGTTTTTTGATCGAGTTCTTGATAACGTGTTGATAATTCGCTTAATGGCAAATTTTTAGCGCCAGGAATATGGCCACCTTGGAATTCATAATCTTCACGAACGTCAATAATAGGTTGGGGTGTTTGTTTGAGTTGGGTTAAAAGTTCAGCACTAGTAATGGTTTTAAACATATTCAATTTCCTCCGGTTTGATAGTTTGATAAAGAACGAATGCGCCGTCGAGATTTTCGACTTTAAAGCCGGCTTGCTTCAAAATTCGTTCAGCAATATAACTTCTTAAGCCACTATGGCAAGAAACAATGTAACTTTGCTTAGGATCTAGTTCTGGTAAGCGACAACGCAAAGTATCCAATGGTATATTATGGGCTTGCTTAATCTGACCGCTGTTAGCTAGTTCATTAGGATTACGGACGTCTAATAAAATTTTACCTTGTTCTAAAGCATCATCAAGTTGATACCATTGAATATTGTCACTTAAACCTTCCGCTAAGTTCATAGCCGCATAGCCGATCATGTTAACGGGATCTTTAGCAACACCAAATGGTGGCGCATAGGTTAATTCTAACTCAGGTAAGTCAAAAATTGTTAAGCCGCCTTTAATCGCAGTTGCTAGAACGTCAATACGTTTGTCAACACCATCAGCACCAACACCTTGAGCGCCAAAGATTTCACCGGTTTGGGGATCAAAGATGAGTTTCAAAGTTAAATCGGTGGCGCCTGGATAATAACCAGCGTGGTTTTTACCTGTTGTATGAACCACTTGGACGTTTAAACCAGCTTGTTGAGCACTTCGTTCACTGAGCCCAGTACTTGCGGCCACAGTATTGAAGACGCGCACAATTGCTGTGCCAATGCTACCACGATTTTTTCTAGGGAGACCGGCGATGACATCGGCGACTTGCCGACCTTGACGATTAGCCGGGGAGGCTAGTGAAATTAAGGTATCTGTATTAGTGATTTGTTGTTTAACAACAATCGCATCGCCAACGGCGTAAATATCAGGAATGCTAGTTTGATAATGTTCATCAACTAAAATACCGCCTTTGCGGCCCAATTCAAGACCGGCATTTTCGGCTAGCGTTGAGTCTGGTTGCACACCAACAGCTAGAATGGTTAGGTCTGATTGCAAGATTGTGCCATCAGCCAATTCAATTTCTTGGCCAGCGTTTTTAAAGCCGACAGCAGAATTATTGGTGAGGACCTGGACATCGTTTTTTTGTAGTTCTTGTTTTACAAAGGCGGCCATTTCTTCATCAAGTGCCGGTAAAACTTGTGGGGCTTGTTCGACAATAGTAACAGCCAGACCTTTTTTGCGGAGATTCTCGGCCATTTCTAGACCAATAAAGCCAGCACCAATAATAGTGGCTTGCTGGGGATTAGTAGTTTCTAAGGCAGTCATAATTTGATCAACATCAGGAACATTGCGCAAAGTATAAACATTGGTAGCTGCAGCTAATCCAGGAATTGGTGGCACCACTGGTTTAGCACCGGGTGATAAAATTAAGGCGTCGTAACTTTCTGTAAAAGTTTGCGTGTCGTTTTTGACCGTGACAGTTTTGGATTCAGGGTGAATGGCTAGCACCTCATGAAATGGCCGAACATCTAGCCCAAAACGTGCTTGTAAAGAGGTAGGAGTTTGAACCAGTAAAGATTGGCGATCGCTAATTTCACCGGAGAGATAGTAGGGCAGGCCACAATTGGCAAAAGATACAAAAGGCCCTTTCTCAAAAATGATAATTTGCGCATCTTCCATTAAGCGGCGCAATCGCGTTGCTGCGGACATGCCACCAGCAACACCACCAACAATGATAATCTTCTTCGACATGCTATTTTCCTCCTCTGACGGGACCAGACCATTGGTTCATACCACCGCGAACGTTAATCACTTGATAACCTTGTCGTGTTAATAAGCGTGCAGCTTGTTTACTACGGGCACCAGACTGACATATTAAATAAATTGGTTCCGTTGTTGGCCGATGGTAAGTACTAATTCGATTCAAAGGTAAATTACGAGCTTCAGCAATATGCCCCGATCGGTATTCTGCTGGCGTGCGAACATCTAACAAAACGATTTTGGGATTAAGTTTACTTTTTAATTCTTTCGTTGAAATACTTGGAATGCGATTAAATAGGCTAAACATACTTGAATCACCTCAATATTTTTGTGATACCTAACAGGGTATATTAAACGTGATTGTTGTTGCTTTGTCAACCTTTGTTTTTAATTGCAATTAATGAAAGTGGGTCTAATTCCTTGTAGTTAACGTATTTTAGATACCTTTACTGGTATTATTATTTTTACCAAACTGATTACTTGCAAATGAAGGCGCTTCTTTGCATACTAGAAGTAACATAATAAGGGAGGCTATCAAGATGAGTTTAGATGATAAAATCGACAGCACTAAAGACAAGGTTAGCGGCAAGGCTAAAGAAGTCGAAGGCAAAGTAACCGGTGATAAAGCTCGTGAAGCTCAAGGTAAAGCAGAAGGACTACTTGGTAAGGCCAAAGAAAAAATAGCAGATGCTAAAGACGCAGTTGAAGATGCTGTTGATGATGTTAAGAAAAAAATCGATCACGATGATAAATAATAAATAAAGAGAAGTCCCACTGTGCTATTAACAGTGGGGTTTTTTTAGAGCTATTCATATTGATTGACCCGGTTGGATTTAACCCGTTAAGCTTACTTTAATAAGTCCATTTTAAGATAACGGAGTTGTGAAAGATGAAAAATATAGCTGTCACTTATCAGAGTCATTATGGGACTACCAAACGATACGCTCAATGGATTGCAGAAGCGTTAAAAGCAGATCTTTTTGAGAGCCAACAACTCACAGAAGCGCAATTAGCTAATTATGACCTCATTATCCACGGTGGTGGCTTATACGCTAGTTCAATTTTGGGGACAAAAATGTTACGCCAATATCCCAATCAGCGCTACTTGTTATTTACAGTCGGATTAGCCAATCTCGAAACGACAGATTACAGCAAAATTTTAGCGCAGAATTTACCTGCAACATCACGGCAACCAGTTAAAGTTTTTCATTTTAGAGGTGGCATTAATTATCAAAAGTTAACTAAGCGCCACTTACTGTTGATGAAATTAATGAAAAAGATGTCAATTGATCATAAACAACCTGAAGAATTAACGGCAGAGGATCAGGCCTTTTTAGCGAGTTATGGTGGTCAAGTTGATTTTTGTGATCGCAAAAGTATTGCCCCGTTGCTTGAATTTGTGCAGCAAGATTATGCGTGATCTTTAACTAAACCTTGATCATTTTTACTGGTAGAGTTTCACGAGAGTAACTTAAAATGTTAGAATGTAATTGCTTACAAAAATAAATTACAAATTATGAACTAAGGGTAAAGTTGGTGTAAGCTAGCTATTTTGAAAGGACTGATTTAATTTGACTGACATTAAATTTCCAAAAGGATTTCTCTGGGGTGGCGCCACAGCAGCTAATCAATTAGAAGGTGGCTATCAAGAAGGCGGTCGTGGCTTGTCGATTGCGGATGCTTTGCCTGGTGGTCCAGATCGTTTTAAGATTGCCAGCTCACCTGATTTTAATTGGGAGATTGATTCGGACAAGTATACTTATCCCAACCATGTGGCTATTGATCATTATCATCATTACCAAGAAGATATTGCCTTATTTGCGGAAATGGGCTTTAAAGTATATCGTTTCTCAATTGCTTGGAGTCGGATTTTTCCTAATGGCGATGAAACAGAACCTAATGAAGCTGGCTTACGCTTTTACGATCATTTAATTGATGAATGTTTGAAATACAATATTGAACCATTAATTACAATTTCTCACTATGAATTGCCTTTGAATTTAGCTAAAAACTATGGTGGTTGGAAAAATAAACAGTTGATTGATTTCTTTGAACGTTTTGCCAAGACAGTGATTGAACGTTACGGCAAGCGGGTTAAGTACTTCTTGACCTTTAATGAAATTAACTCAGCTGCTCATTTCCCGGTGATGAGTCAAGGACTGGTGCCAAGTAATGGCGCAACTGATCCTAAAAATGTTTTTCAGGCTTGGCATAATCAATTTGTTGCCAGCGCTAAGGCCGTTAAGATTGCTCATGAATTTAATCCTAATATTCAAATGGGTTGCATGATCCTTTATGCAACGAGCTATGCTTATAATGCTAATCCAGTTAATCAGTTGGCTAATTTACAACATAATCAAGACTTTAACTTCTTCTGTGCTGATGTCCAAGTTCGCGGCAAGTATCCAAGTTATACGCGTCGTTATTTAGCTGAACATGGTTTAACTGAAGCAGACTTAGAGCGAACACCAGAGGAGTTAGACTTATTGAAGCAATATCCAGTTGATTTTATTTCCTTCAGTTATTATATGTCGTCAGTTACTGAAGTGACTGGTGAAAGTGAGGAAACAGTTGCTGGCAACTTAATGGGCGGCGTTAAGAACCCTTATTTGCAAGCTTCTGATTGGGGCTGGCAGATTGACCCAACTGGCTTACAAATTGCCTTAAACGAATTATATGACCGTTATCAAGTGCCACTATTTATCGTTGAGAATGGTTTAGGCGCTAAAGATGTTGTCGAGGCTGACGGTGCTATTCAAGATGACTATCGGATCGATTATTTACGCTCACATATTCAAGCCATTGCCGGTGCGATTAATGACGGTGTTGACGTGATGGGTTATACACCTTGGGGTTGTATTGATTTAGTCAGTGCTTCAACTGGCCAAATGTCGAAACGTTATGGCTTTATTTACGTTGACTTAGACGATGAAGGTCATGGTTCAATGACGCGTTCACGCAAGCAATCCTTTTATTGGTATCAAAAAGTGATTAAGAGTAATGGTACAGATTTAGATTAAGAATAATTGCTGCCACATCATCCAAAAAATCCACTGCGTAATTGAGTGGATTTTTTAATAGCGTGACCACTTATTCAATAACCAATTAAGCTATATTAGTTAATCGCAAGCGAGGTTCAATATGACAGTTAAAACACTTTATTTAATGCGCCACGGGGAAACGCGGTTTAATCAATTACATCGTATTCAGGGGGCCAGTGATTCACCATTAACAGCAACTGGTATTAAACAAGCCCAACAAGCCCGTGCTTTTATTGAAGGCGTGACGTTTGACCATGCTTATAGTTCAACTCAAGAAAGAGCGAGTGATACTTTAGAAATTGTGACAGCCGGACAGATGCCTTATCAGCGCTTAAAAGGATTAAAAGAATATGATTTTGGTGTTTTTGAAGGTCAAAGCGAACAACTAAATCCTAAAATTGTTGGTAAAAATGGCTATGGCGATTTCTTTGTCCAATTTGGCGGTGAGTCTGCTGATCAAGTCGCCCACAGAATGGCACAGACGATTACAGCAATTATGAATCAGGAAGATCACCAACAAGTTCTGATTGTTTCTCATGGTGGTGCGATCTTTAGCTTTGCCAGATTATATTTTGACGCTGTTAAAATTCTTGGTCAGGGCTTTAAGAATCTTTCCACGTTAATTTTTACTTTTGATACTGATACGCAAACTTTTACGTATCAACAAGTCCTCACATTAGCTTCACTATCCAAGTAGTGCTGATTAATTAAGATCAAACAAAAAGGTTCAAGAGCTTAGACTCTTGAACCTTTTTAAGCAACTATCGAAAATTCAAAGTTTGATTATCAAACTATTGTTGCTTGTTTTGCCACGACTAATTAGCTTATAATTCAAGTAGTCTAAATAAGTGGGGGAACAAATGATGAGTGCTTATATTACACCAATTACGACAGCTGCCATTTTATTTCCATTTTTAGCAGCATTAGCTGTGGCACCATACGCGCTATGGCAGTATCGTAAATATGGGTCAATTTCTAAATTAAAATTGTTAGTCGTTTTTAGTTTTTGCTTTTATTTATTATGTGCCTATTTTTTAATTATTTTACCTTTACCAGATCGAAATGTGGTCGCGCATTTAACAACGCCACGCTATAATTTAGTGCCTTTTACGGCGGCACGTTATTTCTTTAAGACCACGGTTTTAAATATTACGCAGCCTGCAACTTACTTAGCGGCATTGCGACAACCTGGCTTTATTCAGCCATTTTTTAACTTAGTATTAACGATTCCGTTTGGTTTGTTTCTGCGTTATATTTGGGGCGTTTCCTTAAAAAAAGCAGTTTTAGCAAGCTTTTGTTTATCGTTATTCTTTGAATTAACGCAATTAAGTGGCCTTTACTTCATTTATCCACGGCCATATCGGCTTTTTGATGTTGATGATTTGATTTTAAATACGTCTGGTGGAACACTGGGGTACTTAATTGAGCCATTATTCGTTAAGCTGTTCCCAACAATTGAGCAACTGAACCAGGAAGCAGAAAAAGAACGAAATATTGCCAGTTTTTGGCGGCGTTTATTAGCTTTAGTAATTGATTTATTTATTTTTAATTTGATTTTTCAAATTTTGGGAGCCGTTATCAAACCGCTTGCTACTCAGAACTACGGCATTTATTTAATCGGGGTGTTCATTTACTTCGTGTTGGTACCAATGCTAGCTCAGGGATCAACACTAGGTAAAAAGCTGGTTAAGATTAAAATTGTTGCGGTTAATGAACAACCAGTTGGCTTTGGTCCATTACTAGTTCGGCAATTCTTATTGTATGGTGTTGTTTTTGGCAATCTCGATTATTTCTTACCATTTGTGTTAAAGGCATTTACAGCTGCTAATGGCCAACATCTTGCTTTTTATTTGACCATCTTAGCTTTATCAGGTATCTTCTTTGTTTTATGCCTTTTAAATGCATTGGTGCTATTACTAAAGAAGAATAGTCGCATGTTTTACGAGCGTTTGACGAAAACACGTGAGATTGGGTATTAATTCAGCAGCTAATACGTTAAATCATCTTAGTTAAAACTAACTAAGATGATTTTTTATTGGTCAGCATGCCTGATAATCAGTGAGTAAGAATTAAAAAATGTTATAATTTAAATTAAGTATTGAACTTGGGAGGTAATGAATACGTTTAGACGTATTGAATGAAACTATGAGAAAAAACTTGGATATTATTATTGCTGCCATTATTATTGTGTTAGCTGCTGGTGGTGGAGCGCTATATAAGGCGCACCGTGACCATAGTGTCGCTGCAGAGAGTACTTATCTTAATCAAGCTAATCAAAAAATTAATGCTGTTAATCAAGTAACAACTAAGATTAAGTCGGCCACTAAAGAAGACCAAAAGTTAACATTATTAGCCAAACTTGAACAAGATTTTAAACAATACCAAACTGGCGAAAAGAAAGATTCACGTTTAACACGAGCTTATCGGCAAGCTATTAAAACGAGTCAAACTAGTTTTGACAAACAGAATCAAAAGATCCTGCAAGCCAATACAATGACAAATTTAAATAAGGCAACCAAAAAATCACTACAAACTAAGCAAAAAAACTTAACATCATTACGAGAAAAAATTAAAAAGCAGGGTCAGGTTGTTTATTCTAAAAAAGAATTACAGGCCAAACTGGATCAGATTGATCAATTAAAGAAAAAATATCAAACTAAGTTAGCAGATTTAGCTAAGCAAGACCAAATTGATCAGGCTAATGCTGAAGCAGCTGAACAAGCTGCCGCTGATGCAGCAACGGCGGCTGCTAATCAACAAGCAGCTATTGATAGTCAGACACAATCAACAGCAGCCACTAACACACAAACAACGGCAACTGATTCAGCTTCATCAAGTGTTACGACAGACCAGACGACCAATAGTTCAACTGGTGCTAATACGACCTCATCAACTTACAATCAAACTTATGATCAGTCTAATTATAATCAGGCTAGTTCAAGTTCTTTGCAAAATTCAACAGTAGGTAATGGTTATACAACCTCAACTAGCCCGTCAACTGATGCCAGTGCAAATACTAATACCACTGATCAAACTAATTCTTCGACTAACTCGACTAATCAAACTGGCTCAAATGATTCATCAACATCAACCGACACGAACAACAATACACAAACCTCACAAAATCAGACGACCACTTATTAGGCAAAAGGTTTCGTAATTACTTTTTTCAATTGGCTTTATCAAGTACACAAAAAGACCTGAATCAATATGATTCAGGTCTTTTTTGTTATTTACTTTAGTTTTTTTCAGAAGCACCAGAAATAGCATCAGGTTCTTGGCGACTCACTTTTTCAGAAGCACCGGAAACCGCATCTGCTTTTGGTGTTTCAGCTTTTTCTGAAGCGCCAGAGACAGCGTCAGGTTTTTCGGCAGCATCTTTTTTAGAAGCACCAGAAACCGCATCGACTTTGCCACCAGTTAATTGTTGGCCAGTCTTTTCTAGATACCAATTAATGAAGGGTTGGAAATCAAGAATATATTCGTTAATACCGGCGTAATTCCCCTCAGTGTCATGTAAAGCTTGATAATTATGAACCACATATTTGCCAGGACCATGAGGAACGGGCATGCGGAAGACGTCTAACTTGCCAGAACGTAACATACCAATGACTTTTTTAACATTCTTGTGCGTGCGAGCAGGGTGGCAGTTACCAATTGGGTTACCAACTTGTTCTGGTTTGCGATGAGCAAACATCTTTTCAGATTCTTCGGTGTGATTGAAGTAGAGGAATTGATTGTTGCCATCAACGAAGGTAATTTCAAAAGGCATTGATTTTAACAATTCATCGATTTGGTCAACGGTTAAAATACCATGATCTAATTGAACATAAGTATTGCCTTTAACCGGATGAACTTTAGCTGCCGCTTCTTCAACCCAATGGTCAGAAGACATGTCCACATCAGGAATTGTTGTTGCTACGGCACCTTTGGCTTGTAAATCTTCTTCAGGTAATGGCGGTTCTGAATCATCAAGTTTAGAAACTACTTGAATGAAGTTTAAGAATTTTTGCAAGTTACCTTGTAAGAAAGTCCGCGTTTTTTCATCTTTCAGGTTGCCGAATTCATCAAAGGCTTGTTTAACATTACCTAATAAGAATTCATTACCAGGCATGACAATAGCATTAACGCCGGGGGAGTCAAGAATTTGCCGCAAATGTAATTGCGCACGGGAAGTTCCTTGATCATAAAAAGAAGCACCAATAATCATAACTGGTTTATTAGCCAGTGGGTGGATTTTAAATGATAACCATTCAATTAAACTTTTTAAAGCAGGTGAAACAGTGTGATTGTGTTCCGGTGTGGCAATAATCACACCATCAGCCTTGAGAATTTTACGATTTAAATTTTGAATAGCAACACTTTGGGTTTGATCGTGACTTTCATCAAACATGGGGAGGTCTTTAACTTCAATTAGTTCTAAGTCGAACTGATTGGCAAATTCTTTTTCAATGTATTGTAATAATTGACGGTTGTATGATTCTTCAGCGGCAGAACCAACAATTCCTAATAATTTCATGGTGGTCACTCCTTTATCTTATTTTATCCCAGTCAAAATCAGCGGCTGCTTTTTTATTAGCAGCGTGGGCATTTTTTAATTGCTTAGCAATATCAACGAATAATAAGAAGTCTGCAAAAATACCTTCCAGCTTCTCAATGGTTGTTGCATCTTTTAGCTGACCATCTTCAGTGAAAGCATTCAATGAATTGCCTAATAAAAATTCCGAGCTAGGCATAATCATGGCATGCAATTCCGGAGCGTCCAAAAGTTGGCGCAGTTGGGCTTGCGCACGAGATGAACCAAGTGCACCATAAGAAGCACCTGTCACCATCACTGGCTTGTCGACGAATGGATAAATATTATAAGATAGCCAATCTAAAGCATTGATTAAAGCAGCTGGCGCAGAGTGATCGTACTCAGCGGTACTAATAATCACACCATCAGCAGCCTCAATTTTGGCAGCCATTTCTTTAATGATCTCAGGTAATTGATCAGTAGCTGGCTTATTGAACATTGGTAAATTTTGAATTTCCATTAATTCAATTGTGGCGTCTTTTTTAAAGTGCGCTTGCATGAATTGTAATAACTGACGATTAGTTGACGTGGTGGCATTAGTCCCCACTAATCCAATAAATTTTTTCATGAGCAAACCCCTTCTATTAAGTTAACTTTATTTTAACAGCAACGCCAAGGGAATAATAGTAGCAATTTGCTGAATTTGATCGAATTCGTGAAAGAAACCTCAAAAATAATAGTCAGCTTTAAATAAACTAACTTGTGCTATTGCGACTAAATCAATGGCTTAAATATTGACTTTATGCAAAGATTTAAATAATTTTGATATTTTGACGTCAATCATAATATAATAGTTAATGGGCTTTTTTAAACCTTCGACATAGTGTCAGAAGGTTCCTAATGTTGTGTTCTAGGTGGACGTGCTGACTAAATAGAACACAATAAATATTAATTAATTATATAGAAAGATTGAGGCGGTTTATTTGTCTGATGATTCAAAAGGTGGTATGACGCTTATTGCGTTAACCATGATGATTTTTACAACCATTTTTGGTTTTGCAAATGGTCCAGTGGCATTTTATTTAATGGGTTATGGTTCAATTGTCTTCTATGTTTTAGCGGCAATTATGTTCTTCATTCCATATGCATTAATGATGGCTGAATATGGTTCAGCGATTCGCGGTGGTAATAGTGGGATGTATAAGTGGTTGGAAGTTAGTGTCGGGCCACGATTTGCTTTTATTGGGACCTTCATGTGGTTTGCTTCTTACGTTATCTGGATGGTTTCAACGTCATCTAAAGTTTGGATTCCCTTTACCACAGCATTTGCGGGCCACGATTTAACACAGAGCTTAGGCTTGGGTGGCCTCTCCGCAACTCAAATTGTTGGTTTATTAGCTTGTTTTTGGATCATTATGGTTACTTTTGTATCAATGCGTGGGGTTAAAAGTATTGTTCGTATCACCAGCTTAGGTGGTTTAGCGGTAACCAGTTTAAACGTGGTTTTAATTTTAATTTCTGCCATTATTTTGTATTTTAACCATGGTCAATTAGCACAACCATTAACGCATATTATGCATTCACCTAATCCTAACTATCAGTCGCCCATTGGTATGTTAAGTTTTGCAGTTTTTGCGATTTTTGCTTATGGTGGGATTGAAGCAGTTGGTAGTATGGTTGATAAAACCAAGAATGCCGAGAAGAATTTCCCTCGTGGTATTATTCTTTCAGCATTAATCATGTCTGTTGTTTATGCCTTGGCAATTTTCCTTTGGGGTGTTAGCACGAATTGGAAAGCTGTTTTAGGTACAGACTCGACTAACTTGGGTAATATTACGTACGTCATGATGAACAACTTAGGTTATGAATTCGGTAAGGCCATTGGCGTTAATACGGCTACTGCTGTGACGATTGGTAACTGGTTTGCGCGTTACACTGGTTTAGGTATGTTCTTAGCTTATAGTGGTGGTTTCTTCACGTTAGTTTACTCACCATTAAAGACCCTAGTGTTAGGAACGTCTAAACAACTTTGGCCTAAGAAATTCACCCAGTTGAACAAGAATGGTATGCCCAGTGCAGCCATGTGGGTTCAATGTTTCATCGTGGTGGCCATTGTCTTGATTGCTTCGTTTGCCATGCCTGATTCATCGTCATTTTATAATGTCTTAACCTTAATGGCGAATGTTTCCATGACTTTACCTAACTTGTTCTTGATTTATGCTTTTCCTAAGTTTAAGGCCAAAAAAGATTTGGAACGACCATTTGAAGTTTATAAACATCAAGGTTGGACCAATGTGATTAGTGTTTGCGTCTTTATGATTGTTTTATTAGCAAACGTCTTTACGATTATTCAACCGGTCATTGATGGCCAAGGATTCCACGATACAATCTGGATGATTGCCGGACCACTTGGCTTCGGTATTGTCGCTGCCTTGATTTATCAAAGCTATGTCAACCGAACCAAAAAAGAAAATAAATAATCTTTAGTAGCATTGCGCAATTTAAAATTGCACAATGCTATTTTTATACTTAAAAAGTTGTTGCGTAGCTCCAGAAAATAATCGGTGGAACGTGGTGGACACCATTTGAAGCCAATTAAAAATTGTCTTCAAACTGGGTCTTACTGTAAGTGTTAAAGCATCAACAGTAATTTCACCACTGACCGATATTTTCTGGAGCTACTTAGTCAATATCGTGTAAATCAGTTATGAGAACGCAAACCACGACTGCATGTAAACTTAGTGTTGAAGCAATGAGCGCCATCAGTAGTGAAATTGTTGTTGCGACTTTAGTCGTTACAACAAGACTCGAATTTAAGACAATCATTTTGGCTTAAATCGATGTCCACTACGTTCCATGGCGATCATTGCGTAAGCACGAGAAAGGATTAAAAAACAGTTTGATTATTTCAGGTTGGATAGTTGGCAAAACTTGCTTCAAAAATATTAGTTTGCTATGATTTTATAGTCCGATTACAGACGAAATGAAATAGGACTAATTGTGAGGCGATGTTGATGACCAATGAAAATGATCCTGTTCTTCAGGATCTGCGGGTATTTTTTAATCAGTGGCATGAATATAGTGACATTTATGCTGAATATGCCAAAAAAGTGGGCATTTCTAGTTCGACGTTGGATGTTTTGTTGGTCTTAAACGAAGAGCCAGCTGAATGCACGCAAAAAGTATTGTGTGGGGAAACCTTTTTGCCAAAGCAAACGATTAATTCAATTGTAACCAGCTTTTTACATCAAGGTTTGGTGGTATTAACTGAATCGCAAGTTGATCGTCGCTTTAAGAATGTGCGTTTAACGGAAGCAGGAAAAGTTTACGCCAGTAAAATTGTTCAGCCAATCTTAGCAGCTGAACATGCAACTATGGCTAGTTTACCAGCAGCTAAACGGCAAAAAATGCTCACAACTTTAACGCATTATTTGCACACTTTTAAGCAAAATATGCGGCAATTATAGTCAGACAAGGGGGAGAACATGACTTCATTAATAACCTATTTAAAGAAATATAAAGCCGACGCTATTATTGCGACGCTTTCAGTAGCCGTGATTGCGTTTGCGACCTTGTGGCAACCACGGATTTTACAAGAAATGATCAATGCCATCTTGAAACAAGATCAGACCACCGTTTTGCATTTAGGCATTCAATTAATCGCCCTAGCATTACTCGGGATTGTTGCGGGGATTGTCAATACCATTTTTGCAGCGAAAACGGCCCAGGAAGTTTCGGCCGATATGCGTGAAAAAGGCTATCGTAAAATTCAAACTTTCTCTTTTGGTAATATTGAGAAGTTTTCTGCATCTAACTTAGTCATTCGTTTGACCAATGATATTAATCAGGTTCAGTTGGTTATTATGAGTGTGTTACAACAATTAACTCGAATTCCCATTTTATTTATTGGCGCATTTGTTCTAGCGATTATTACGATGCCGAAGTTTTGGTGGATTATTGTTTTAATGCTGGTCCTAATTGTGGTGGTCAGTATTTTTGCCTTTACGAAAATGGGCAAATACTTTGAGCGAGTGCAGACTCAATTAGAAGATAATAACACCTTAGCTCGAGAAAACTTAATGGGCATGCGGGTTGTTAAATCCTTTGTCCAAGAAAAAAATCAGATTGCCCGTTTTTCCAAGTCTTCAGATGACATGACCGAAACGACGATTCGGATTGGCAATCTGTTCTCAATTTTAATGCCAGCATTCTTTTTAGTTGGTGATTTAGCTGTTGCCGGGTCAATTATGTTAGTCGGCACAATGGTTACCAAAGATCCTAGTATGATTGCGGCAGTACAGGCCTTTGTCAGTTATTTAATGCAAATTTTATTCTCAGTTGTCATGGGTGGTTTCATGATGACTGGTGCTTCACGGGCGTTTGTTTCTTTGAAACGGCTACAAGAAATTTATGATACGAAGCCAGATTTAACTTTCCCAGCGGTACCAGAAGAGCAGTTAAGTGGCGACATTAGTTTTGATCATGTTAACTTCACTTACCCCGGGGATGATCAAGCGGTCTTAAAAGACATTAGCTTTAAGGTTAAGGCAGGCGAAATGATTGGGATTGTTGGTGCAACTGGTTCTGGTAAAACTACCTTAGCGCAACTCATTCCGCGCTTATACGACCCTGATTCTGGAGTAGTTAAAGTTGGCGGTCGTAATATTGAAGACGTTAACGAAGAATCATTGCAAGCAGCAGTCTCGTTTATTTTACAACGGTCAACTTTGTTCTCTGGCACGATTTCGCATAATTTGCGTCAAGGCAAGAATGATGCCACCTTGGCAGATATGCAGTGGGCAGCTAATATTGCTCAAGCTTCAGAATTTATTGAAAAATTGGATCAACAATATGACGCTAAAGTTGAGGAACGTTCCGCTAACTTCTCTGGTGGGCAAAAACAACGTTTGTCGATTACCCGTGGGGTGATTAAGAATCCAGAAATTTTGATTATGGATGATTCAACTAGTGCGCTAGATGCCCGGTCCGAAAAATTAGTCCAACAAGCTTTAGAAAATGAATTGGCCGGTACAACCACGATTATTATTGCTGAGAAGATTTCGTCGATTATTAAAGCTGATCGCATTCTCGTTCTCGATCAAGGTCAGTTGGTTGGCGAAGGAACACATCAAGAATTAGTCGCTAATAACGATATTTATCAAGCAATTTATCAAACTCAAAAGGCATTAGAGGAGGTGTAAGCATGCAAAATTTAAAAGGTGCTGGTCAATTCTTTGCCCATTATTTAGGTAAATATTGGCGTAAGCTGACATTAGTATTTGGTCTGACTATTTTAAGCACATATTTTCAAGTGCAGGCGCCGGTTTTTATGGGGGAAGCCTTTGAAAATTTAGCACGTTATTTACAACAATATTTAAATCCCGCAACTCGTGCAGTTGCGTCTAAAGCCAATTTCAATGCGGCTGTTTTAAACTTGGTTATTTTTTATGTGCTGATTTCAATCTCGATGTTAATTAGCTCGCTAATTATTTCTCAAGTTGCTGGTCGTTCAACAGGTACGATGCGAATTGGTTTATTCCGTAAGATGCAACGGATGCAAATTAGTTATTTTGATACTCATTCAGATGGTGATATTTTAGCTCGCTATACCTCTGATTTAGATAATATTTTTAACGCCATGAACCAGGCGCTTTTTGAAGTGATTAATGCGGTGGTTTTATTTGCTGGGATGTTAATCATGATGTTCCGGCAAAATGTGACGTTGGCTTGGATTACCATTGCGACCACACCAATTGCGGTGATTGTTGCTGCAGTAGTGATTGTTAAGGCAGAAAAATATGTCAATCGCCAACAAGATGACGTTGGTAAGCTGAATGGTTATATCAACGAACAGATTACTGGTCAAAAAGTGATTATTACTAACGGTTTACAAAAAGACTCGATTAAGGGCTTTTTGAAGCACAATGATCAAGTGAAGAAGACAACCTTTAAAGGCCAAGCTTGGTCTGGTATTTTGTATCCCTTAATGCAAGGGATGTCACTGTTGAATACAGCGATTGTGATCTTCTTTGGTTCTTGGTATGTCTTAAACAGTCACTTAAGTCAAGCTGTTGGTTTAGGTTTAGTGGTAATCTTTGTTCAATATGCGCAACAATATTATCAACCAATTATTTCATTGACATCACTGTATAGCATGATTCAATTGGCCATTACTGGAGCACGACGAATTAATGAAGTTCGTGAACAACCAGATGAAGTTGCACCAGTCAATGGATTAACGATTGATGGGATTCATGAAAAAATTGACATTAAAGACGTTCACTTCGGTTATGTACCTGATAAAGAAATTTTACACGGCGTCAACATTGAAGTTGATAAAGGACAAATGGTTGCTTTAGTAGGGCCAACTGGTTCGGGTAAAACCACGGTGATGAACTTATTGAATCGTTTCTATGATGTTGATTCTGGTGCGATTACTTTTGACGGTATTGATATTCGTCAATTGGACTTAGGTAACTTGCGGGAAAACGTCGGCATTGTTTTACAAGATCCGCAGCTATTTAGTGGGACAATTGCTGCTAATATTAAATTTGGTAAACCAGAAGCAACTGACGCAGAACTTTATGATGCGGCTAAACAAGCTAATATTCATGAATTTATTATGAGTTTGCCAGATAAATACGAAACGATGATTGATGACGATAATTCGATTTTCTCAGCGGGACAAAAGCAATTGTTATCAATTGCACGGACGATTATTACTAATCCGCGGTTGCTGATTCTGGATGAAGCCACTTCAAACGTGGACACCGTCACAGAAGCACAAATCCAAGAGGCGATGGATAACGTCATTGCTGGCCGAACCAGCTTCGTGATTGCCCATCGGTTGAAGACGATTTTAAACGCTGATAAGATTGTGGTTCTTAAAGACGGTCAAGTGATTGAAGAAGGTAATCACCAAGAATTACTCGCTGAAAAAGGCTTCTATTCAGAGCTTTACCATAATCAAATGGTCTTTGAATAAAACATATATAGCAAATCAGGCTTCAGTTGCATCTTAAACTATAAAGATGCATAACCTTAAGTTCATAAAAAAGAGCTCAGAATCAGGTTAATTTGATTCTGAGCTCTTTTGCATTTTTTGATCAGCACGATGATATAGCCAGACCACGTACCACTGGAATAAATTGTGATAGTCATGAAAGTCATAGCCGGTAATTTCTTTAGCTTGATTAATACGATAGGTGAGGGTATTACGATGAATATGAAGTAACTGCGCAGTATCAGCAATATGACCGTTAAGTTGAAAATACGCTAATAAAGTGTGATTTAATTCGCCATCATTGAGCTGTTCTAGTTGATTAAAAGCAGTCGTCATTTCAGGAAGGACCAAGCGGCGCTGTAATAATTCATCAGTAAATTGAACTTGTTGATAATACTTTAATGCTGAGTTTGACAATAGATTTTGTAAATATAAAGTTTGTCGTGCTTCTGTTGAACTACGCTGTAAATTCGTTGTTAAGCTGCCAATGCCAATCTGGCAATCATTCTCTTGGGCAAATTTAATCAGTCGATTTAGACCATGTTTAGTTTGAACAATGATTAATTGAGAAGGTGGTCTAAAGGGGAGTTGAAATTCATTAACATCGAGTTGATAGTTACTGGCAGCCTTCCCAGAAAGACAGATGACTCGTCTGGGGATTTCCAAGTCGATCTGATTGGTTCGTGCTTCTAGTTTTAAGAAGGAATCAGTTGTCGGCTCAGCAGTTTGGAGCCAACTACTCAGGAAACGAACCAGTTGAGTATGTCGTGTTTCTTCACGTTTACTTTGTTGATCTTGTTTAAGTAGTAAAGTTGTCGCAGTGACCAATAATCGTGCAAATGGTGAAACCTCAGCAGGGGAGCCAGTGATACCGATTACACCAATAATTTCATTATCAAATCTAATGGGCATATTAACGCCCCAATTACCAGCCTCGCCATAATCATCGGCCAGTACAATCGTTTTATCTTGTTCGATTGCAGAAACCGCGCCAATATGCCGACTGCCGATGCGATTTGGATCGCCGCTGGCAATAATGACACCATGTTCGTTCATCATATTGATGTTATAAGGAATCTGTTTCATCATTCGATCAACAATAGATTGACTTAAACTAACGGATAATTTCATCGTTCATTCTCCAATCACATACTCAACAAATTGTGCATATGCACAAAGAAAACTTTAGCATAATTAGGGCAATATTTCTACTTTAGCTGCGAGTATGTCTATTTGTGCACTAATAAACTGTGGTCACTTGCCTAGCCTCAAAGTCTGATAAAATCGCTATGATAAGATTTATTAGTGAAAAAATGTATAAATGAGGAGAGAGCTTTTTTATGACAGTAAGTTGGATTGGGGCCTTAGTTGGGTTAGCTTTAGCTATTATTTTGATTCTTTATCGATTAAATCCTGTCTATGCGTTGATGTTAGGAGCGGTTGTTGGTGCGATTGTCGGAGGCGCTAATTTAACGCAAACAGTTAACATTGTTGTGACCGGTTCGCAAAGTGTGATGGGAACGGTTATGCGGGTTCTGGCGGCTGGTGTTCTAGCCGGAGTGATGATGGAATCTGGCGCTGCTAATACGATCGCTCGTGCGATTGTTGACGGTCTTGGTGAACGGTTTGCCTTGTTATCATTGGCATTATCAGCAATGATTATTACTCAAGTTGGTGTTTTTATTGCAGTAACGGTTATTATTTTGGCACCTATTGCTTTAGAAGTTGGCGAACGGATGCATCTTTCTAAACTTTCGTTATTAGTTGCCTTATCGGGTGGTGGCAAAGCAGGTAATATTATTTCGCCAAATCCTAATACGATTGCAGCTGCTCATGGCTTCAATGTTGAGTTAAGTCAATTAACGATTGCTGATTTTATTCCGGCTGTTTTTGGTCTAATTGTGACGGTTTTGTTAGCCACTTTAGTTAAGAATAAGGGCGAGATTACTAGTGAAAAAGATTTAGATAAGCTATCAGCAACGGATCAAAACGTTTTACCTTCGTTAAAAACAGCTTTGGTGGCACCAATTGTGGCCATTGTCTTGTTGTTAATCAATCCAATTGGTAATCTTTTAAATATTAGTTTGTTAATTAAATTCCAAGTTGATGCGATGTATATCTTACCCTTTGCTGGTATTGTTGGCGCCTTAGCTATGGGTCATGGTAAGAAGTTATTGTCGTATTGTTCAGCCGGGATGGCTCGAATGACGGATGTTGTTTTAATTTTAATTGGTGCTGGGGCCATCGGTGGCTTGATTACATCTTCTGATTTGCCAAGCCAAGTTGTTGGTCTAGTTCAACACTCTGGTATTTCTGGTGTCTTCTTAGCACCAATCGCGGGTATTTTAATGGCAGCAGCAACAGCTTCAACTTCAACTGGTGTTATTCTCGCTACGGGCTCGTTTTCAAAATCAATCTTAGCCTTTGGTGTTTCACCAATCGGTGCTGCTGTAATGGTTCATACAGGGGCAACCGTAATTGATGAACTACCACATGGGAATTACTTCCACGTCACAGCTGCTTCAATGCATATGTCGTTTAAGCAACGGATGCAAACCATCCCTTACGAAGCTTTAGTCGGCTTAACAATGACAATTGTCGGAACTATTATGTATGGCATGATACTTAAGTAGGAGGGTCAAGATGAAATTTGTATTTGCACCAGATTCATATAAGGGTAGTTTGACGGCTAAAGAAGCTGCTGCTGCAATGCAAGCTGGCGTTAGCAAAGTTTTCCCTGATGCTACTTTTGTTCAAATTCCAATGGCCGATGGCGGCGAAGGAACTGTTCAATCTTTGGTCGATGCCACTGGTGGTCACTTAGTTAGTGCAGAAGTAACGAACCCGCTCGGTCATAAGACACTGGCCAACTATGGTATTCTTGGTGACGGAACGACAGCAGTTATTGAAATGTCTGCTGCTAGTGGCATTCAATTTATTGATGCCGACAATGCTAACCCTTTAACGGCAACAACTTATGGCACCGGAGAATTGATGTTAGATGCGCTGGATCATGGTGTCCAACATTTGATTCTTGGCTTAGGTGGTAGTGCCACTAATGATGGCGGTGCTGGTATGGCTCAAGCAATTGGCGTGCAGCTATTACAAGCTGACGGTCGCCCGGTTGACTTGGGCGGTGCAGCATTAAGTAAACTTGCTCGGATTGATCTTAGTCAACGTGATTCGCGTTTTGAGCAGGTGGATGTGACCATTGCATCTGACGTTACGAATCCACTAGTTGGGGTTAAAGGTGCCAGTGCCGTTTTCGGCCCTCAAAAAGGTGCCACTCCTGAAATGGTCGCCACTTTAGATCAGGCCTTAGCACACTATGCCGATATTATTAATCAGGATTTAGGCGTCGCTATTGCCCAACAACCAGGAGCTGGTGCAGCAGGTGGACTTGGTGCTGGCCTGTTAGCTTTTACGAATGCTCAAGTGCAAAAAGGCGTGGAAATTGTCCTCGATCGCACTAACTTCAGAGAACAAGTTCGTGACGCTGACGTTGTGCTAACTGGTGAAGGCGGGATGGATTTTCAAACGCAATACGGCAAAACGCCGATGGGTGTTGCCCAAGCAACTAAAGCTAGTGCGGGGCAAATTCCTGTGATTGCATTAGTTGGTAATATTGGTGCCGGTGTGGAGGTCTTGTATGACTTAGGTATCGATGCGATTTTCAGTACCGAACCAGGTGTTCAAACACTTGATCAAGCAATCAAAGAAGCAACAGTAAATCTAATTCAAACGGCAGAAAATGTTGCGCGCTTAATTAAAGCAACGCATTCATTCAAGTAATCAATCAACCATAAGTTTTACAGATCAGCTTTAACTTAAAACATCCTCTTGCTCTGTTTATCGGCTACCAACCGAAATAAACAGAGCGAGAGGATGTTTTTTATCTCAAGAAACTAAGCTGGTCATAGTATTTGGGCTTCCTGGCTAACCCACGTCTTAGTTGATTTGGTAGCATTAAGTTTGTAAAGTCAATTTGACCATCATGATTGTTTAACGACCTAATTGGGTTAGCGATCTCGGTATCTTTTTGAGGTCGTTTTTTGTTGTTCTGGTCAAAAGCTATCAATGCTATAATAAGGGTCAATAGCAAATAAGGGGATTTAAACCATGCAAATTGCCACACGAACGTTACATTTAATGGGGACCATTATTCGATTACAAGTTGAAGCTGTTCATCCAGAAATACTTTTGGACGCTGCTGCGGCTAAGTTACAAGATTATGAAAAACGCTTTAGTGCTAATGATGACAGTTCCGAATTGATGCAAGTGAATCATCAGGCCGGGCAACGTGGCGTGGTGGTGGATACTGAATTGTATGAACTCATTAAAATTGGCAAAGTTCAAAGTGTGGCACCAGGCAGTTTTTTGAATATTGCCATTGGCCCGTTAATTCAAGAATGGCGGGTTGGTTTTGCCGATGCTAAAATGCCCACGGAGGAACGGATTCAGGCCTTATTACAGATCATTGATCCACATAAGATTAGTCTAAACGACGAAAATCACGAAGTGTTCTTACAAGAAGCAGGCATGGCCATTGATTTAGGCGGTCTAGCTAAGGGCTATTTTGCTGATAAAATTATTGCTGATTTTAAAGCAGCAGGCGCAAAGTCAGGCTTAATTGATCTGGGAGGCAATGTATTAACTTTCGGACCAGCGGCTAATCACGAGGACGGTCAGTGGCGCATTGGTATTCAAAATCCGTTCTTACCTCGCGGGAATTTCGTCACTATCTTGCCGACACAGAATCAATCGATTGTGACTTCGGGAATTTATGAGCGCAAGTTTAAATGGCACGGTCGGACTTATCATCATATTTTTGATAGTCGCACTGGTTATCCTTCAGCAACTGATCTGGCCAGTTTAACGATTGTTTCCGAAAAATCATTAACTGGCGAAATTTGGACGACGCGTTTATTTGGTCAAAATGCCCGCGAAGCGATTCAAATCATTAATCAAACGCCAGAGATTGAAGGAATTGCCATTACTGATGATGGTCAAATTGCCTTTAGTGCGGGGATTAAATAACAATAAAAAAGCTGTGTGGTGAACTAAACATTAGCTCACCACACAGTTTTTTATTACATATTTTCAGCAATCTGCTTTAGAAAAATAGCAATCAGATCTTTTTCCACGGCGTTCAGTGTTTTTTTGTTGGAATGGGCGATGAAATAATTCAACGAGACAATATCTAAAGGCAATTGGTAAAGATTATAATGCGCAGAGCTAGGCGCCAAGGTGACGCTTTCTGGTAAAAAGGTGACACCTAAATTAGCTTGGGCCAGCTTGCCAATTGTAAAAATATTATTGCTTTCTAAAATAATATCTGGCTGAATGTCCAATTTTTGAATTAAGTAATCAATTTGCCGCCGAATAGCTGAACCAGATTGAGTCAAAATTAACTTTTGTTGCAGTAGGGTTTTTAAATCTAAGCTACCTGCCGGCAAATTAACTATGCCAGGTTGATAAAGTGGCGAAGATTCAGGAATAACAGCGTAATAGCCATGAGTACCTCGATCATAACTGGTTAATTGTGGGGACAACGTTTCTGGATTTTGACCGACCAAAAAGTCCAGTTCGTCATTGAGCACGCGTTGTTCATTTCTAACCGGAACATCTTCAGTTAATTCGATTTTAACTTCAGGATATTTTGCCAAAAATTGGGGAATAAACAAAGGTAAAACGTAAGTGCCTAAACTAGACAAGACGCCCAAATGCAAAATAATTTTATGAGGCGAGGTGTATTTCGCGAGATTCTTTTTTAGGAGGTCTTGTTCATTAACGAGGGCCAACAAGTATTGATAATAAACGCGCCCAGCTTCGGTTAATTGCAGGGGGTGTGCTTGGCGGTCGATGATTTCAATGCCCAGCTCGGTTTCTTTTTTCTTAATAACTTGGGTTAAATAAGGTTGTGAAACGTAGATATTCTTGGCTGCTTTTGTGAAACTGCCGTGTTTCATAAGTGCTTCCAAGAATTGCAGCATATTTAATGAATTAATCTGAACCATGAAGGGCCTCCACACGCTTGTTAAAGATATTATAACAGAAGTGTTATTGGGTGATAGTTAAATAAGTATTTTACAGTTTTACAGTTTTGTCTTAAGCTGAATTCATGGGCTTATTATATAACAGTTTTGGTCCAAGCTCATGAGGCCATAAGTAAAGGTCAATATTTTTTTGGCAATAATTGTTCAAAAAATCACATTAGGAGAGTCTTAAAATGAAATTAATTGGAATTGTCGGAACGAATTCTGATCATTCAACTAACCGCCAATTGTTGCAATATATGCAACAACATTTCAATCAAGAAGCAGACATTGATGTTTGCGAAATTAAAGATTTACCAGCTTTTAATGAACCAGCTGATAAAGTTGCGCCAGCAGCTGTGCAAGAATTATCAAATAAAATTAGCGCGGCTGATGGTGTGATCATTAGTACACCAGAATACGATCACTCAATTCCTGCGGTATTAAAGAGCGCAATTGAATGGCTGTCATACACAACCCGGCCTTTGATTGATAAGCCGGTGATGATTGTCGGTGCATCTCATGGTTCATTAGGTACTTCTCGTGCTCAAGGCCATCTTCGTCAGATTTTAGATGCCCCAGAATTAAAGGCCCGCTTAATGCCTAGTGCAGAATTCTTATTAGGTCATTCTTTGACGGCTTTTGATGATAATGGGCAATTGGTTTTCCCAGAAAAAGTCCAAGAATTAGAAGAATGCTTCGAAGAATTCACTGACTTTGTCACAATCAATAATGAATTAGTTAAAAATCATCAAGCTAAAGCTGAATTAAATCGTCAATTCAGTTGGGAACTTGACGCTAACGGAGGTCAAAATTAATGAAGTTTATCGGAATTGTCGGTACCAACGCCGAATTTTCATATAATCGTTTGTTGTTAAACTACATGCAAAAACATTTCGCAGCAGAAGCTGACCTTGAAATTCTCGAAGTCACTGATGTGCCAATGTTTAATGAAAGTGACGATCAAACCAATAGTCCTATTATTCAAACCTTCAATGATAAAATTACTGCTGCTGATGGTGTAATTATTGCCACACCAGAACATAATCATTCTATTCCTTCAGCGTTAAAGAGTGTTCTTGAATGGTTGTCCTTTAATGTTCATCCTTTTGATGGCAAGCCAACCATGTTAGTTGGTGCTAGTTTAAGTGACCAAGGTTCATCCCGGGCACAATTACATTTACGCCAGATTTTGGATGCACCAGGTGTTAACGCTGCCGTAATGCCAGGTAATGAATTCTTATTAGGTAATGTTCAATTAGCTTTTGATAACGAAGGTAACTTAAAAGATCAAGGAACGATTGATTTCTTAGAAACTTGCTTCTCACGTTTCATGCGCTTCACTAAGATTAGCAACTTATTGAATATTCCCGAAGATATTACTTTCACGCCCGGTACTTTTGAAGTCTCAACACCTGGTCATAATGGCGACTTGCCAATGAAGGTCACGTTATCCAAGAAACGAATTGAAAAAATCGATATCGATACTTCTAAGGAAACAGAAGGAATTGCGGATGTTGTCTTTGAACGAATCCCGCAAGAAATTATTGATGGTCAGACTTTAAACGTTGATGTGATCTCTGGTGCTTCAATTACCAGTCACGGCGTCATCGATGGTGTGGCGCAAGCCGTTAAAATGGCCGGTGCTAATCCTGATTACTTACGTCAACGTCCTAAAGCTGGCGCACTTCAAGCAATTCCTGATGAAGAATATACCACTGATGTCGTCATTGTTGGTGCTGGTGGTGCAGGTTTAACAGCCGCTGCTAAAACTTTACAAGAAGGCAAGCAGCCAATCGTAGTTGAGAAATTCCCAGCAATTGGTGGGAATACCGTTCGCGCTGGTGGCCCGATGAATGCAGCTGATCCTGAATGGCAAAAGCAATTCCCAGCTATTCCCGGTGAAAGCCATACTTTACAAGAAATCGTGGCGATGGATCCTGAATCAATCGATGCTGAATATCGACCTGATTTCTTAGCTTTACGGGACCAATTACAAAAATATTTAGCAGATAATACGGATGAAAATAGTTACTTATTTGATTCAACATTGCTTTATCGAATTCAAACTTATCTTGGCGGTAAGCGTACTGACTTAAATGGCCAAGAAATTCACGGTCAATATGATTTGGTTAAGATTTTAACTGATCATGCCCTTGAATCAGTTGAATGGTTAGAAGACATTGGTGTTGAATTCGATAAGCGTGAAGTGACAATGCCAGTTGGTGCTATTTGGCGTCGTGGCCACAAACCAGCTAAGAGTGTTGGCTATGCTTATATTGAAGCTTTAAGCAACTATGTTAAAGCTCACGGTGGCCAAATTATGACTGAAACTGACGTTACTAGTCTAATTGACGAAAACGGTCGCGTTTGTGGCATTGTGGCTACTGGAGCCAAAGGTCAAAAGATTACCATTCATGCCCAAGCGGTAGTATTAGCTTCAGGTGGATTTGGCGCCAATACGCAAATGTTGAAACAATATAACACTTACTGGACTGAAATTGATGATGATATTCAGACTTCTAACTCACCAGCGATTACTGGTGACGGCATTCGCTTAGGTCAAAGTGTTGGGGCTGACTTAGTTGGCATGGGCTTCTCACAAATGATGCCGGTTTCTGATCCTGAGACTGGTGAACTATTCACTGGCTTACAAGTGCCACCACAGAACTTTGTCATGGTTAACCAACAAGGTCAACGATTCGTTAATGAATACGGTAGTCGTGATACGTTAACCCAAGCAGCAATTGATAACGGTGGTTTGTTCTACTTAATCGCAGATGACAATATTAAAGCGACTGCTTATAATACCAGTCAAGAAAAGATTGACCAACAAGTTGCAGCCGGGACGTTGTATCGTGATGAAACATTAGCTGGTTTAGCTCAACAATTAGGGATGGATCCCGCTGTCTTCGAACAAACAATTGCTAACTACAACCGTTATGCAGATGAAGGTTTAGATCCGGAATTTGGTAAAGATGTTTTCGACTTAAAAGTTGAAAAAGCACCATTCTATGCCACACCACGTAAACCAGCCGTTCACCATACTATGGGTGGTTTGAAGATTGATACTAAAGCTCATGTTATCAACGAAGACGGGCAAGTGATTAAGGGCTTATATGCAGCTGGTGAAGTTGCTGGCGGTATTCATGCTGGTAATCGTCTCGGTGGAAACTCCTTAACGGATATTTTCACCTTTGGTCGCATTGCTGCTCACAATGCAATTGCAGAAGCAGCAGAATAATTTAATAACGTCGCTTAACAATGTTTCAACGATTCAAGTCAATACTGATCACAAGATCGCAAACAATGGAGGAGCATGATGAATAAAACAGTTCATCGTTGGACGATTTTAGCCGCTTCAACGATTGTGTTACTATGTACAGGCGCTATTTATGCGTTTAGTGTTTTAGCAGGACCTTTAAGTGCGAGTAAGGGCTGGAGCATGCCAGATATTATGTTGGCCTTTACGATTAACTCAGCAATTGCCCCAATTCCGATGATCTTAGGTGGTTTCTTCACTGATCGTGGCTGGGCTAAATGGTCAATTACAATTGGCGGGTTAATGTTTGGTCTAGGGTTCTTCTTATCAGGTTTAGCAACCAGTACGGGCATGCTTTATGCCACTTATGGTGTGCTAGCCGGTTTAGGTCAAGGCTTAGCCTACTCAGGTTGTTTGAGCAATACGATCAAGTTATTCCCGGATAAAAAGGGACTTGCTTCAGGCATTATTACAGCTGGTATGGGTGGGGCTGCCATTATTGCTGCACCAGTGGCCAATTTCCTAATTAATCAACAAGATGCAGCTCATGCGTTTCGGATTTTAGGCTTAGCTTATATGGTCATTATTGCGATTGCCAGCTTCTTTATCAAAGCGGCACCAGCTAATTATCAACCAGCTGGGTGGGTGCCACCTGTTCAAGCTGGTGGTCACTTCGTTAATAAGAATTGGCTTGATATGATGAAGACACCGCAATTTTATTTGATCTTCTTCATGCTGTTTACAGGGGCTTTCTCTGGCTTAATGATTGCGTCAAACGCTTCATTAATCGGTCAGCAGATGTTCAAATTGTCAGCAACCACTGCTGCTTTCTATGTTAGTCTCTATTCACTAAGCAACTGTTTAGGTCGAATTGTTTGGGGCACTGTTTCTGATAAAATTGGTCGTAATCAAACCTTGAATATTATTTTTGGTGTGATTGTCGTTGCTTTTCTGTTATTAATTACCTTGTCATCAACGGTTGGTTTTGCCTTAGGCATTATCATCTTAGGCTTGTGTTTCGGTGGCGTCATGGGGGTCTTCCCGCCAATCGTCATGGAAAATTACGGACCGAAAAATCAAGGTGTCAATTATGGCATTATCTTCTGTGGTTATTCAATCGCCGCTTTCTTTGGTCCTAAAGTTGCTGCTAATATGGGCACAGCTAACAATGGTGATTTTACCAAAGCCTTCTATGTGGCAATTGTGATTGCAGTTGTTGGCTTAGGCTTGAACTTACTTTACAGTGCCTTGAAGAAGCGCGCTGTTGCCGTAGCAAAATCATAATAAGTTAGCTTGTCATTTGATTAACTGAGGAATCTAATGATGAAATTATTAAAGCTTAACCAAGCAATAATTGGTTAAGCTTTTTTTATTGGCTGGTAATTAAACTTGAAAAGTCAAACTATTTTACAGCAAGCGAAATTTAGCTTAGTCTAAATAAATAGTTTAAAAATTCAATGATTATTGTGAGTGAACATTAATGGAATTAGTAGGAATTGTTGGAGACAATCGCTGGTGGTCTTATAATCGCTTGTTATTGACCTATATGCAGCAGCATTTCGGCGATGAAGTTGATTTGGATTTGCTAGAGGTGATGAACGTCCCGTTATTTAATGCTGATCGCCAACAAGCTCAGCACGATTTATTAAGAGAATATACTGAGGAAATTGAAGCCGCTGATGGTTTGATTATTGCCGCACCTGCAGTTAATCGCGGGGTGTCAGCGGCTTTGAAAAGTTTGTTGGAGTGGCTCTCTTTTGAAGTCCATCCTTTGGATCGTAAACCGGTTATGATTGCTAGTGTTAGTACCACGACACTTGATTTATTAACCGTTCAAAATGAGTTGCGAGATATGTTAGGTGCACCAGGTGTTAACGCCGCATTAATGGGCAATGATGATTTCTTGTTAAGTCAGCCTGAACAGGCTTTTGACCCCCAAGGGAATTTAATCGACCCGCAAGCAATTGCCCAATTAGAACTGAATTTTGCGCACTTCAAGCGCTTTGCAGAGATCAACAATGCGTTGAATATTCCCCAAGAAGTCACTTTCAATCCAGGAACCTTTACGGTGACTACGCCGGGTAATAGTGGTGATTTACCAATGACAGTCACGTTGTCTGAGCATCGCATTGAAAAAGTTGAAATTAATACCACGCAAGCAATGACTGATTCACAAGACATCGTCTTCACAGAAATTCCGCGTAAAATTGTTGACGGTCAAACCCTCAACGTCGATGCCATTTCCGGTGCTACGGAAACTAGCAATGGTGTTGTGGAAGGGGTTGCTGAAGCCGTTAAAATGGCTGGTGCCAATCCAGAATATTTGCGCATGCGGCGGCGGAAATAAGAAGTACCATGATCTGAATTCAGTGATTAGTTTATTGGCGTAATAACTAAATAAACGAAAAAATCCCTCGGCTATGATTTTAGTCGGGGGATTAGTGTTTATCGGATACAAAATGAGGTGTTTGAGAAATAGGGCCGAGGATATTTAAAGGGCACAGTTCTTAAAAACGACAAAATTGAGATACGAACAATTTTTAAATTGCTGCAGTAAAACGAAAAATTCTTAGCAAATGGTAAAAATGATGACCTATTGCGGCAATTTTTAGATTTGTCGTATCTGAAATTTGATGAATTGAAAAAATGGTGCAAATAAAAAGTGATAAAATTTTCAATTATTTATCACTTTTATATTCTGGGCTATCTTCAGCAACAAGATCTATTTTTTTAGAAAAATTATTTTGCGCGTCCATTAAGGCATGTCGTAATTGATCATCAACGGCATAAATATACAGGCCATGTACGCCACGAGTTAGCAGGATATTTAATTCATTTCTGAGTAGTTCCTCTGAAACATCTGCTTTTGATCCGTCAGAAATTGTTCTTTTTTGTGTTACCTTTTTATTAAAACTACATTTTGAATCAAAAATAATTTTTCCATTTCGATATTTTACTGATGGGCCAATAATAACACCAGCATAATTCAAATCGAAACCTTGAATAGTAAAAGTGGAGCCAACTTCACGAATTGTTTGAGGCTGTTCTGCCCAAGATAAAGATTGATTCTTTTTAATTTGAATATGATTTTCTTTATCACTTTTTTGATTAGGCTTAACTTGTAAATTCCAAGGTAGCTTCCAATTGCCAATTCTCACATACCAAAGATTGCCCCCATCTGATTTGCGATCGATATAAGGCCAATCAAATGTTGCAAGAATACGTGATAAACCATGATTAGTATCTTTTGCCTTTTCATTAATTTTATTTTGTAACTCTTGTGGTGACGATACTATTTCTAAATCATAAGTGTTATCTTCTGGAATTGGTATAATTCGTTGATTATGAATTAGTATTTTTAGCCAATTAAGTGTTTCTGGGTTAGCTTGAATGCGCATTTGATTGTTCAATTCAATCAAATTATCTTTTGCAATCACTGTATCAAGCATTTCTTGGTATTGATCATTTTCCCAATACCCATTTGTTGCGACAACCTGATTCAAGTCAAAGACCGCAATAACGACACGGGCTCGTTTTAATAGATCTTTTAGTTGATTTTTGCCACGATAGGATTGCTTACCTTGTGTCCACAGTAAGTGAGCCTCGTCTACAAGTACAACATCAACTGGTTCATTACTTGAGTGACTATTGATAAAGTGGGTTGGTTTAGTAACGTGTACATGTTTAGTATCATCAATGCCTAATTTAACAGAAATCTGCTGATAAACAATTAATTGTTGGTCGTGATTAACCAAAAGATAGGCATCAGCAGTTTTAGCATCAGATTTTAAGTCACTGTCTTCAGAGGTCAATAACTGTCCATTTGATGATAGTTGTTTTGAAATTTCATAAAATAGTTTACTCAGTAAAACCGTTTTTCCTGAGCCAGCTTCACCCTGAACGATGATTAATTGACCTGTTTCGTTATTTTGAAGTGCTCTTTCGACCTTATTAAGTATTTGCTGTTTGGCATCAAGTTGTTTCTCAGTCAGTTTATGGAAAGGGGAGGCTTTAAATAACGCGGAGTCACGAATAACACTTTCTAGTGGAAAAATCTCAGCATGCTTTTTGTTTAGTTTGGTCCATATTTTTGAGAAGATCTTATTACGCTCATTTGCTGGATAATAATCGTATTGTTCATTTTTTCGACGATTATCAAGGTGATCAATCGTATTAATACTTGATAGATATAACATAAATTGGTTTTCGATATCTAAGGTCATCGACTTATTAAAATGCTCATGACCAATAACAATCATTTTACTGTGATTATCATCAACCATTTCTGACCAATCTGAACGCGATTTAGAATCGATTTTAAGATGTTGAGCTGTTCGTTGACGGATATTATTTGTTTCTCCGACATAAACGGTATAATGATTTTGATTGAGTTTTTTATTGGCATCGCGATGAATTAAGTAGACAGTTGGATAGGTCAGAATATATTTTTCTTGCGCTTTTCTATGCTGGTTTTTTGTTAAGTTCGTTGCTAGTTCAATGATCCCATCTGAAGTAAAAGGAACTTCTTCAATTACTGGCTCACTGACCTTTGAATGCTCTGACATTACTTATCCTCTTTATCGAATTTCCAGTGTCGATTTTGGTTGATTGCAAGTTTCTCTTCAACAATTTTATTAGGATCTAAGCCCATCTTTTCACACATAAAATAAACATAAGTCAGAACATCAGCAAGTTCGAATTTAAGATCATTTAAATCTTTTTCGCTAAGTTGATCATCTGAATTCTTCCATAGGAAAATTTTTTCAACCTCAGATGCCTCAATTCCTAAGGCACGAGATAATGATTCTAGCGTGTGATATTCTTGCCACTGACGCTCATTGCGAAAGTTAATTAAATCTGCGATAACATCCTTAGTTTCCATATTTCCACCTTCATAGTTAATTAAGTATCATACTTAAATGATACATCAGAAAGAGAGATAAAAATGTAAAATAAAAAAATATACGCCATTATTTTTGAATTTACATAAAATTTCACATATTAAAAATATTGCTTCTATTTCTAGTATTTGTACATCTAATTCTAGATGGATGTGTCATAATTAAATTAATTAAGATAGAGATTTTTAAGAGAATAGTTAAATTAAGTCTTTTCATTCATTGCTAAAACGAAAATTTGCGTTCCAATTTCACTTTTCAAGTTGCGAAGATTTAATCGTTAGGATATGAAATTATATTGACAGGTTCAACACAAGAAGAATTAGGACTTCTATCTAACAAAAATGCATCAATATTGACTTAGGAGTAGCCATTTCCTAAATAAAATTGCGGAGCAAATATAATTATATTTAAAAGAGGTATTTGTTAATGATTTCAGAAAGAATGTACTCATTTACGCATTGTAATAGTAAATTGAGTAGACTTAATTCCTCAGTTCATTATGGAAATACTAAGCGAATCGATATGGCGGTCAATCAAGCAAAAAAAGAAAAAGTATCGATTGCGAAGATTATTGATTATACAAATGAATTTCTAGAAGCTATTGATATCCCGGCTGTTGAGAATCCCAAAATTACTGATTTAATCGTGAAAGAAGGTAACTATGGTCCTAAAACGGTAATGTTGGACTATAGTGCTATAAGACGTGTTCATGGTCTAAATAATGAAAAACATTTAGTTTGGATGAAATTTACTAAAGACGGATATCTAGGATTAGTTGCAGCTAGTAATGATTGCAATTTTGATATTCCACCCAATTCGAGAAGTTATAATGAAACTAGCAATGGCAAAGAGAAGAATAGGAGCAATCTGTGGAAATATACAACGTCGGGGATACTGATTCATCAACTAGGAAAAGTTTGGGATGAGAATTTTCTTTTAGTTTTCCCGTTAAAAGGAATCGGAGATGCAATGAGACATGATGTTGAGTGCGGTATTGGCCAATACTTAATCCATAAAGGCGTTCCGGTGCTAGATTATTATTCACACACCTTTTAATTGAGTATATTTAATATGTAGAATACAAAACATAATAGTTACAAAATAATAAGCGCCAGAATTAAATCATTAAAACGATTTAATTCTGGCGCTTATTTAACATCTGTTTAACTGATTGTCATTTCACCGCAATACTATCCAGTACTAACTTCAAATCAAAAGCGACGGTTTTTTCTAGGTCAAAGCTACCTTCATTGAGGCACCACATGTAGATATCGCCAACGGAAAGGCGGAAGATGCTGCCGGCAATTTCTCGTGGATTGAGCTCTGGCTTAAATTCATGTTGAGTTTGTCCGGTTTTAACTAAATCGACTAGACTGGTTAATTCGAAACGGTATTTATTAACAATGAATCGTTCACTAAAAGCGATTTGTTCTTTAAATAGGGTTTTAATGGCTTCTATTTCCGTGTTAGCGACGCGTCGGGACTGTTCACCAATAATGGCTTCAATTCCTGCCCGTGCAGTGTCGTACTGGTTAGGATCAAAGGTTGCCTCGATATAGGCATCGAATGCTGAATAAGTATCATCAAGAATGTTGGCCTTGGAATTGAAATGGTGATAAAAAGCGCCAATTGAATAACCAGAGGCAGCACAGATGTCCTTGACAGAAGTTTCAGCAAAACCTTGCTTGCTAAAAAGTTCTAGGGCCGTTTGCCGGATTTTTTGTTTTGTTTGTCGTGTTTTTTCAGCCTGATTCATCTGCTCACCTCGTTAACTTATTTTTTATTATAGATGATTGGGGTTCAACATTGAAGAGAAATTGCTATTGAATTCAACAGAAACAACTGTTAAGATAAAAACAGAATCGATTCTGTTTTTTGTTTGACTTTTCCTGATCCGTTAATTGCACTTATCACACTGGTGCATCATTTCCGCCATTAGCAGGTTTGAAATAATCTTAATACGCTAATGATGCTCATGAAATTAAGAACAACTAATCTATCAGCTGAGGATCAACCTATTTGGTTTTGTATAGCCAGATAGGTTGAATGGTATGATTAATGTTCTTTACTTTACTGTGTGATGGCTGCACTTGGCTTTAAAAAAATTGATGATAATTAGCTCATGATAATTGAACAGACACGGTTTCTTACGCTCTTACGGGCAATTAATAGATGACGAAAAAACAACCAAAATCAGACAAGTTGCTGCTGATCTTGGTTGTTTTTTTATGAACATGCGAGTCGTCGATGGTGCTAGCCACATTTGAATTAACAACTCAGTTTATTTTTTCAGTTAACTAGTGGTAAGCTAGAGGACATAGTTAGAGATTTAAGGCAAGGATGATGATTTCAAATCGCACTAATTGGTAAAGTTATTTCAATTATTTTTTTAGATTTAGTTTTAAGTGGTGACAATGCTGTGGTGATTGCACTGGCTACACGCAAGTTAATGGGAAAAATGCGCACACGCGCGATTATTATTGGCACCTGTGGAGCAGTTATCTTTCGCGTTTTGTTAATGCTAATTGCCATCCAGTTGCTAGCGATTCCTTTCGTAAAGGTTATTGGCGGGCTCTTATTATTTATGATTGCTTTTAACCTAGTTAAAAAGGGACCAACTGAAGATGAAACTGAACAAATTAAAGGCGGAACCACCTTATTAAGTGCAGTTGGGACAATTATTGCCGCCGATTTCGTGATGAGTTTGGACAATATTTTAGCAATTGCTGGGGCAGCTGATGGTCAACCACTTTTAGCGGTTTTTGGTTTAGCGATTAGCATTCCGATCGTTGTTTTTGCCAGTCAGTTAATTGCAGCAATCATGAATCGTTTTCCAATTATTGTTTGGATTGGCGGCTTACTGATCGCTTATACTGCTGGAACAATGATTGCCGGTGATCCATTTATCAAACCATTATTAAGTACAACAATGACTGCTATTCCGTTGATTCCCATTATCAGTTGCGTCTTATTGTTAATCGTCACACTCATTCACAATCAATCTCAGACTAGCATTAAACGTCATTAACAATTTTAAAGGCCAGCGACTTGAAAAAGTTGTTGGTTTTTTTAATGACCACTGGTGACTTTGATGCCAATAATGCCAATGATTAATAACACCACAAAGCCCCAAGTCAACAAGGATAATTGATCTTTAAAGAGCACCACACCAACAATAATTGAGCCAACTGCTCCAATGCCTGTCCAGATGGGATAGGCTAAGCTAAGGGGTAGGTGTTTAACTGCTAACTCTAGAAATAAAAAACTTAAAATCATACCAAGCACGGTGGCTAAACTATAACCAAGATGACTAAAACCTTGACTTAATTTCATGGTTGTTGCCCACGCCACTTCAAAAATTCCGGCGATGAATAATAATAACCAAGTCATGAAAATTCCTCCTCAAAATAAAACAGCGCCTACCGCACTCCGCTAAGACCTATGGAGTACGATAAACGCTGCATCACCCGGTGGTGAGTTATGATTTAATTAATAAAAGTAGCTTAGCAAATTTAAACTAACTCGTCAACTGGCTAATTTGTGGTGGTCTTAATTGGTTTTACCATAAATATTCAATAGGATTCTTGATATAAGTATTGTAAATATCTTGTACGATAGCCATTTGATCTTCAGTAAAGGCTGGTAATTCAGCAGCTTGAGCATTAGCTGTGATTTGTTCTGGCTTACTGGCACCAGGAATAACCGTCGAAACAGCTGTGTACATCAGAATATAGCGTAAGGCCATATCAGCAAGGTTATCAGTTCCTAAGCGGTGCTTCAATTCATCAGCAGCTTTAACCCCAGTTGCAAAATCAACGCCAGAGAAAGTTTCGCCCTGATCAAAAGCAGCGCCATCACGATTATAAGTGCGATGATCATCTTTGCCAAAAGTGGTTGCTAAAGTATACTTGCCACTTAATAAGCCACTTGCTAAAGGCACCCGTGCTAAAATACCGACATTGGCGGCTTGTGCTTCAGTAAAGAAACGTTCAGCAGGGCGTAAACGGAACATATTAAAGATAATTTCAACTGCAGAAATATCGAATTGCAAAGCTTTTTCCGCTTCTTCAACCCGTTCAACGCTGACACCATAGTTTTGGATTTTACCAGCTTTTTTCAACTCATCTAATGTCCAAAAAACGGTGGGATCATAATAGATACTAGTTGGTGGGCAGTGTAGCAGAACTAAGTCTAATGCTTCCACACCCATATTTTTTAAAGAGCTTTCAACAAAAGTCGTTAAATTCTCTTTGGTATAACTGGCTGGTGTATGTGGTTCTAACTTGCGACCAATCTTAGTGGAATAATGAACATCAGGGTGTTGTTTCAGAAATTCACCAACGGCATGTTCACTATGGCTATCTTGATAAATATCAGCAGTGTCGAAATAATTGACACCTGATTCATAGGCAGCGGCCAACGTTTCGGCAGCATCTTGAGCATCAAATGGTTCGCCCCATTTGCCGCCAAGTTGCCAAGTTCCTAATGAGACTTCACTAATATTGAAACCTGTTTTACCTAATGTTCTAAATTTCATGACATCCTCCTTAATGATTAATCAAGGCCTATGATAGTTGATTTAGGCGCTTAGAACAAGAATTATCCTAAGTTAATCATGATTAACGTTATTTAAAAATCACCCACTTCACTTAATAATCAAGTATAATAAAAGGGTAATTAATTGAAAGGTGGTAGTTTAAATGAATGCTTCTGAATTATTTGATAAAGTTAAAGATCTAGTAAGTGGTGGCAATCTTGATGATGCTAAATCATTTATTGAAGACCACAAAGATGAATTAGGCGACTATTTAGAACAAGCTAAAGGCTTGCTTGATGGTGGCAACTTACTCGATAAAGCCAAAGATCTATTTAAATAAGCGTTGAATTAAAAAGTCTGACTTGAATTTCAGGTCAGACTTTTTTGTGTTTCCTTAACAAGCTATTACCGTTTGAAGCGATCATGATAAAATTGCCGAACCAACGTCAGCATGGCGACAAAAGCGCCGATATTCAGTACAACCATGAATACTTGGCCGATCGCAGATAAATTAAAGAAATAAAACAATAATACCCAAGTGAAGCCCCATAACCAAACGATGAGAATTTTTGCAAAGTTGGCAATTAACTTGGCATTGAGAATGCCGCTCTTTGCTAGTTGCCGTAACCATAAACGCACGGCTAAATTTGCTAACGTTATCGCAGCTAAAAAGAGCAATGCCGGTCCTAAAATCGGCCGGTCATAATGATAATAATTCGTCGGCACGCCGGTAATTGAAAAATAAGTCGGCATCGCTGTGGTCAAATGATGTCTAAAAACAATTAAAATCAAACTTTGAATCAATAGGGTACTGAGAATAGCGATTAAATATTTCTTCAATGGTTTCATCAAAATCACTCTTTTCGCGATGATTAATTGCTGGGTTTAACTTGATCTTACCATGAATCCTGGACGGCAGATATTGAATGACTCAAAGACAGTCAAAATCTATTGCGAAAACTGGTAATTAAGCGCTATTTCCGCTACAATTTTCAATGAAACGTTTTTATAAATTTTTGAGTGATGAGGTCGTATAAATGAAAGATGTTAAACTAGTTGCCAGTGATATGGATCATACCTTACTAACCGAGAAGAACGAATTACCACCAACGCTGTTTAAAGATATCGACAAATTACAGTCATTAGGGGTTGAATTTGCCATTGCTAGTGGCCGTCCTGTTTATACATTAGAAGATATTTTTGGCGATTTAAAATCAGAAATGACCTTTGTCAGTGATAATGGCGGCGTCATTGTTTATCACGGTGACGTGATTCATATGAGTCCTTTGCCAACAGCTGATTATCAGAAGATGACGCGGTTTACTTTAGAACAAACTACCGGTGTGCCGGTTATTTGTGGTTTGGATGCGGCTTATGTGCCCGCTTCAGCTCAAGTTCATGATGCGGCGTTAAGAACGTTCTATTCAAAAATTAATTTTGTTGATGATATTTACGCCGTTGATGTTGATGCGGACAAATATACAATTTATTTCCCCGAAGGTGATAGCGAGGGCGCAAATAAAAACACGTTCTTCCCCGAATTCGGCGCTGATTATTCTGTCGTCATTAGTGGTCCGGAGTGGATTGATGTGATGAACAAAGGTATTCATAAGGGAACAGCAATGTCAATTCTTGGCGACAAATTAAAGATTAAGCCTGCTGAAATGATGGCTTTTGGCGATATGTATAATGATATTGAAATGCTAAAATATGTTGACCATAGTTATTTAGTCGCCAATGCCGCAGCTGACATGGATCAGTATGCCAATTATCGTACCGATTCCAACGATGATTACGGCGTCACGAATGTGTTACACAAGTTGATTGCTGCTAAAGAAGCTTAAAACACAACTAAAAATAATAATTAACCAATTAAAAAAGGTCAACCAACGTTAATGTTGGTCGACCTTTTTATTAAAATTCAGAATTGGCATTCTGTTCATAGAAGTTGTGGGCGGCAATTTGACTGACAAACGTCTCTAGATTATCAAGATCGCCTTCGGAATAAAAATCATTTAATAAATAACTGTTCTTAAATTTAAAAACATCCAAAAAATAAGGCGAATCAGCGATAAATAGATCATAGGTTTGATCGGTGGTGGCCATTTCGATTTCGTAATTGTTCGGAAGTTGTAGTTTATGCTCAAAGTCGCGCGCTAAATTTTTTAAATAGGGCACGCCGTGTTTTGAATAAAGACCGATTATTTTTTTGCGTCGGCCGTAGAGCATAGCATCATTTAAGAAGAATTTGAAGAAGTGCGAATAAGCTAATTCCAAATAATCACGATTATCCGCTTGATCAATGACCGACAACGACCGTTCTTGTAAGATCGTAATCAGTGGCGTGGCTAAATCTGGTCGTCCCCATGATTCGCCACGTTTATGTTTCCGATAATCACCAAAGCTGAAAATAATTCGTCCTTTGAAGAAATAATGTTGATTAAATAATTGTGTGAATAGTGGTTGCCATTTATCTTTTAAACGTTCTTCAATTGTAGGATTAGATAATTGTAGTTGTTTAAAAGAGGTGGTAAAGACCCAATCAACATGATGATTAACAACTGTAAAAGGGTTCTCCCATGAAGCGTGATTCATTGTCTTTAAGACCAGTTGATTCTGATTATCTCGGATAAGTTCAGTAATAATGAATAAGTATAGGTAAAGACTATTACGAATATTACGGCTGGTTGGATTGTTCACAATTACTGAATTATAAGCTCGGAGAACTTGTCGATAAAGGGGATCTTGAAATGCTTCTTTTAAAGATTCACCATATTCTTCACCCTTGACGTCATTAGCGAGCTTAAGACGAACTCGGCAAACTTTTAACCAAAGGGCGATCATTAATGAGGTTCGTTCATCAAACTTTGTCGCTAACATTGTTTCCAATTTCTCGGTAAGCTGATGTGTTTCAACTTCCTCACGAAAAGCCTTGAATTCTGTTAAGGGGCGTGAATTCCAGAGCAATAAATAATAGAAGTGGATGATTTGCAACTCGTCACCATATAAATGCCCGTTTTTGATTTGTAAATTAAATTCGGCTAATTGCTCATTCAATTGACTAGTCTGACGGAATAAAGTTGATTCACTGACGTTTAGTTTAGTAGCAAGACGGGGGACACTGTATGAAGATTTGTCCAATAAATACATTAAAATGCGATATTGGATTGTCTCACGTAGATAGAGGCCATAAAGGTGATTGGCATTAGTAGCAGTCGGATTCACCAGTTGATAAGTATCGTGGCCATCAGCGTGGTCGATGACCAGCTCTAAATTCAATTCGGGATACTTAACTAACCTCTGCATTAGACGATTAGCTGATTCACGAACGACAAACTTAGATGAATCTAAGTCATGAATTATCTGGCGTTCACAGATAGCCCCTTTATGAATTAATAAATAATCGGTCAGTTCCAGTTGTAGCAAGTTACTATTAGAGATCAAACTAAATAAATTCAAGAAAAAAGCCCCTTCATTATCATAACGATCTTCCAGCTGCTGTTTCAGCAGTGAGTTGTCAATTAACTCCCCCCTGGACAATTGACAACAATCTAATTGACTAACCATTAAATTGTAACAAGAAATTTTCACAAATAATAGTCATTATGTACGAAAAATCACGATTTGAATACTTATGCGGAGTTTTAAAACGCTTAGAAGATTGTGAGCGTGGTGTTTATAATTAGATTAAAAAATGATCATAATTTTTAGTTGGTGAGCTCTAGTTATGATTGAATAAGAAAAGGGATTAGATTGAAAATCACATGATAAAATCATTGCTTATTCAGTTATTAGAATAAATATACTTGCTTTTCGAATAATAATGGTCAAAAATATTGTTTTATAGTGATTATAAATTTACTAGCGTCAATACTAATACAATAGGAAATAAACGATATTTTATTAACTAAATAAATTCGTTGAAAGCGCTAAATATCTAAAATAAATAACCGTCAATGTTTTTCGAGTATTTAAAAAACATTGACGGTTATTTTTTGTGAATTTAACCTCTATAATTAATGTTGTAACAGTTCTGAACAAATGATTCTTATATTTTGTTTAGGGCTTGTTTAAATTTTCAATAAGAAAGTGGTGAGAAGCAGAATCGAGGTTTTCAAGTTCACAGTTCATTGATGTTGCTGGTAACTGGTAATAAGAAAGTTAGATTACCGCTTTTCGTTACTTTTTAAACTAATGTGATTGATCTGATTATGACCTGATGTAAAGTTAAGCGAAGATTTGATTTAGGACTAAACTAATTGATCAATAACATCACTTATCTATTGAGTCGCGTTCAAGTAGTTTAGTAAAATTAAATTAAGCGTTATTTTATGGTTAAGTCATAATTCTCGCACATTACATATGAAGAAATGGGGGATGGGAAAAAGCAGACTTCAACTGATTAATCATCGTTAATGTTTGATGTGTTCTCAGTTCTAGTCAGATGTTAACGATGGACTTCTATCGTTAAAGGAGAAAAGTAAATGAAGAAAAAATGGGCAGTAGTCCTGGCCGCAATTGTTATGTTGTTGGCGATGGCTATTCAAACAGTAGAACCAATTGTCTACGCGGCCCAATCTATAAGCTCGAGTCAAACAGTGGCGGGCAATGAAAAGACTGGGTCACAAACGTCTTCACAAGTTGCTTCGACTGAGAACGAAGCAACAAACCAACCAGAAGTCGCGACTGGCGGTAGTTCAGTTGTCGCTGATACGAACGAAAGTGCTGCAAGCACACCGCAAGTAACCACTGATAACTCAACCACTACAACGTCGCCTTCAACAGCAACATCAAGCAGCAGCTCTGAATCGTCTTCAAGTAGTAAGTCTTCTGAGAAGACTGAAGATGATGAGGAAGCAGATATTCCCGCATCACTGAGAGTACATCAGAGGGACGAAGGTGTCGCTGGATATACATCATTAGATGTTAATAAAGTATGGAGTCCCAACACACCTGCCGGTAAAACCGTCACAATTTATCCAATTGCTCACTTCTCAGATGGTTCAACAGCAACGTTAGATGAAAGTTATGACCAAGAAATTACATCGCCTGGTCAACCTAAAGGATGGGCAGGATTACCCCTTACTATTAACGGGAAAAGTGTTGAATCTTATACTGTTGGTGAAAAAGGGCAAGATGCTGATGATTTCACTTCTGAAATAACCGACACCAAAGAAAGCACTATTGATGAAAAAGGACTTCAATTAGTGACTTCACAATCTACGATTAGTTGGACTCAGAATGCACCTAGTTTTCTTATATTTCGGGTTAAAAACGAATTTGTAGTATGGACTCTAAATCCGGTCGACAAGAACAGCTTTATGACGAATATTAATAATGCAAGTCCCGGATTGCAACAAGGATCATTAACCAACAGCTCGGTACTTAAGTGGGTTCAAGGTGAAGATGTGGATGATAGCCAGTACGGATTCCATATGCATGTTACTTATAGTGAAGACGGCTCTATCGCTACTGCCACGATTAGCTTTGATGCTTCAAGTAGTTTGAATAAATATTACACAGGTAATTATTCGACTAAGCAGATTGAGCTGACTAACACCTATCATCCTAAGGTTACTATTCCTGTTGAAAAAGTTTGGAATGATAACAACGACCAAAATAAGGTGCGCCCTGGTAGTATTAAGGTTCAACTTTACGCTAATGGTGTTGCAAAGGGTGATCCAATAACGTTGGATTCTGCAGGAGATTGGAAGAGTGAGTTTAAGAACTTACCTAAAGAAGATGATCAAGGTAATGAGATTACTTACACCATTAAAGAAGTTAAAGGTGATTGGCAAGACGATTATGCTTCTACCGTAACTGGTTCAGAAGATTCCGGCTTCACCATTACCAATAAATTAACTTATAATCCACTATTATTAACAGTCACTAAGGTTTCTGAAGAGAATCCTGATTTGAAGTTGCCTGGTGCTGATTTCGAATTGAGTGGTGGCGATTTAACTTCTAAAGTTAAATTAACCGATAATGGTGATGGTACTTATTCATTACCTGATGGTACTAAGTTAGGCAAGAATCAAACCTATACACTGACCGAAGAGACTGCTCCTGGCGGATTTGAAACAGCCGGACCGTGGACGATTACGGTGGATAAAGATGGGAATGTTACCGTTGATCCAGACATTATGACTGGTATTAACAAGGATAACGAATTCTCTCCAGTCCTTAACTTAACCGTTAAAGATCCAGTTAAGAAGCAAACCTTCATTGCCGAGAAGTATGCTAAGGGTGAATCTGATCCGTTAGATGGCGCTACATTTGTTTTACAAAAGTATACTGACAGTACTTACGGAACTAAAGATGGTGATGAAAGATCACTGACTGGTAATTCAACTAAGTTAGATGATCTTAAACCTGGTTATTATGAAGTTAAGGAATCAGATGCACCAGATGGCTATGTTTTAGACAGTACAGTTTCTAAATTCCATATTGATGATCATGGTAAGATTTTTGCTGTTGATGATCATGGTACCGAAACTGAAATTACTGCCAAATCTAAAGATGCTTTAAATGGTAGCGATGGTTTCTATTTAACTGAAGATGGTTTGTCTTTCGTTAAATATGATGAATTTAAATCACTTAGTATCCAACTTAAGAAGATTGATTCTGAAACACAAGCATTACTTGCTGGAGCAGAATTTACTTTAACCGGTCCTGATGGTTATAAGCAAACAGCCACTTCTGATAATGTTAAAGATCAAAACTGGAATTTTGAGTTTAAGGACCTAAAGCCAGGAACTTATACATTAACTGAGACCAAGGCACCTAATGGTTATGTCGTAACTGATAAGGGCCATGAGATTGTTGTCGATGTAAATGGCAATGTCACTTTTGATGGTAAATCACTTGAAAAGATTTCCAATAACAATGATTCAATCATCGTCGGAACTCCAACAATCTTCAACACACCTGAAACTATCTTGCCTCATACCGGTGGTTCAGGTATTCGTTCATTCATGATGCTTGCTTCAGTTTTACTTGGCTTAGCAGTTGTATTATTGGCTGTGGTATACATCAAACGCCGGGAGGTAAGTGATCATGACTAAACATTTGAAACATATGCTTGCAGTTATGTTGGGTTTATTAGCCGTGATTAGTTTTGCTGCAACTCGGCCACAACAGTCAGTGCAAGCTGCTGATTCAACGAAGACTGTTGATATTGTTCTACACAAGTTATTGTTTGACCAAACTTTACCTGATGAACAACAGAACGATGGTAAGAATCAACCTGATTATAATCAATCAAGTAAGCCATTGAATGGTGTTACTTTCACCGCTTATGATGTAACAAGTGCTTATTGGCAATTAGTTGCCGATGGCAAGAGCATGACTGAAGCTAAAGAAGTATTAGCTGCTGACAGTTATCAACCAGCTAATGAAGTTGGTTCACAAGTTACAGCTGGTGAAGGTGTTGCAGCTTTCAACGATTTAGCATTGCGCGAGAATAATCACTATGCTGTTTATCTCTTTAAAGAAACTGGCACACCAGAGGGCATTGAAGGACAAAGCCAAAACTTGGTTGTCGTTCTACCTGGTGATGTTAGCGATGGTCTTCAAACACGACTTGACTTATATCCTAAGAATAAGTTAGTTGACAGTAACACAGTAATTGATAAGACGATTGATAGTGATCACAGTGACTTTGATTACGGTGAGGCAATTCCTTACCAAATTAAAGTTACAGTACCAGCTAATATTGGTGCTTTGAAGTCATTTAAAGTAACTGATGAGGCTGATAGTCATTTGCAAAGAACAAGTGATATCACTGTTAAAGTTGATGGTAAAGATGCTAAGGGTATGTATACAGTCACTAAATCTGATTCGAATTCATTTGAATTAAATTTTGATACTGATGCATTAACTCAATACGCAAATAAGAACATCGTGATCTCTTATCAAATGCAGATTAAACCTGGTACTGAACCAGATCAACCGTTAGTCAACAAGACGACGGCTTATCCAGATGATGACGATTCTACGAGCGATCAAGAAATCGTCACAACAGCTGGTAAGCATTTCGTTAAGGTTGATGCCGAGAAGAACTCAACTAAATTAGCAGGTGCAACTTTTGTTGTAAAGAATAACGCGGGTCAATACCTCGTTAAAGGAACTGATGGTTGGAAATGGCAAACCGTTAACGGTAATGTCGTGAAGAACTATCAGGCTCACGATCTTTATACATTAGTTTCTGATGCTAAGGGACGTTTTGCAATTACCGGCCTTAAGGGTGGCAGTTATAGCTTACTTGAGGTCAAGGCACCAACTGGTTATCAATTAAGCAGCAAGGCTATTTCATTCAAGGTTGTTCCTGGTGAATATTCAGATGTGCAAGCACTTCCTTACAAGGTTGTGAACGTTGCTAATCCGGTTAAACCAGCTGAACCTAATGTGCCAAGTAAGCCTGAAAAACCAAGCAAACCTGGCAAGCCAGCTGTTGTCGTTCCTAGCAAGCCGAATAAACCGGCTAAACCAGCTAAGCCAACCATTCTTGGCCGTCTTCCACAGACCGGTGAAGAAAGAGGAATTTGGCTTTCTGTCCTAGGACTTATCTTAATTGCTATTGTTGTCTTAATTAAGATCCGTTCTAAAAAACAGGTTAATCAATAAAAGCACCACAAATAAATAGGGTATAGAGGAGAAATAATAATGAAAAAATCACTTTTCACAAAAGTGCTAACAGTCCTTGGCGCTGCAGTTCTAACATTACCAGCTGTTTTGGGCATGAATAATAACAATAAGGTTAATGCGGCAGTAGAACCTGCTACACAAAATGTTGTTTTAACTAAGTATGGTTTCAAGGATCTTCCATCAACAGCTGAACGTGATACAAGTAATCCTGATCTTTTTAAGGGTGAAGGTACACCATTGGAAGATGTTGACTTTATGGTTTATGATATTACAGCAGATTATTGGGCTCAAATAGATGCTGGCACTAAACCAAGTGACTTAGCTGTTGACGGTTCATTTGCTACAAAAGATAAACCAGTTGGTAGTGTACACACAACCGACGAAAATGGCCAAACAACATTTGAAAACTTACCAACAACTTCAACAGATAAGAATGGTAAAACCCGCACAGCTGTTTACTTATTTGTAGAAACTAATGCACGTGCTGGTTATGACAAAGCTGATGACTTTTGGTTGACGTTACCTGCTAAAGCAAATGAAAACGGTAATGTTTATGTTTATCCTAAGAACCCAGCGGTTGATACTTATGGTAAAAAATTCCAAAAAGTTGATTCTGCAGACAATACCTTAACACTTTCTGATGCTGAATTTAATATTTCAAATACAGCTAAAAACCAATTTTTACAGATTACTGATAAAAATGGTAATAAAGTTGAATCAATCCCCGCAGGATTTGTTGATGTTTTAGGTTCAAACTACCGTATTAAATGGGTTGGTGATCAAGGACAAGCAACGACATTTACTTCTGATGCTAAGGGTGAGTTTGGTTTGAATGGTCTTAAGGCTGGAACTTATCATTATATTGAAACTAAAGCACCAAACGGTTATGAACCAACTGAAGGCGATTTTACAGCTGATGATGGAACTGAATTCATGAAGATTGAAGATAAAGCTTCTGGTCTTCTTCCACACACTGGTGGTAAGGGTATCGTTGCATTCGTTGTTGCTGGTGTTGCTTTAATCGCACTTGGCGGTTTAGCTTACAGCAAACGTCGTGCAGCTTAATTAACAATTTATTTTAATTAGAACTGGTTCATTCAGTCCTAGATTTAGAAAGAAGGTAATCCAACACTGGGTTACCTTCTTTCAGTATTAGTGCTAAAATAAACAAGTAAAAATTATTTATAGTTAGGTTAGTTTGAGGTGCCTGATGGCTAAGAAAAAAACGCGAAAAAAAATAAGTTTAATTGATATCATCATTCTGTTATTAATTTTGGTGGGGCTAGGTGTTTTAATCTACCCATTTGCCAGTGACGCCTATGTTTCTTATCAGAACCAAAAGTTGATTGATTCTTATCAGTCTATGGAAACTAAGAAAAACACCTCTGCATTGAAGGCTGAATATAAGAAGTATCAACGCAGAAATGAGGAATTGGCTAAAGAGAATCCAACGCCAGGTATTTCAACCTTTAATAATGCGGTTAATGCGCAAGGTACCGCGAATGTTAAAGCTAAACGCAAGCAAAAGACCTTAAATCGGGAGACGATTGCGCAACTCACGATTCCTAAGATCAAAGTCAGTTTGCCTGTTTTCTCTAAGACGACTGACTGGTTGTTGCAATTCGGAGCTTGTTTATTAGACGGGACGAGTTATCCAACTGGTGGCAAGGGAACCCACGCGGTTATCTCTGCCCACCGTGGTGTCCCTAATGCAGAATTGTTCACTCGCTTGCCAGAATTGAAGAAGGGTGATAAGTTCTACATTAAGATTGGGAACAAGACTTTGGCTTATCAAGTTTACAAGCGCAAGACGATTAAGCCGTCTAATGTATCAGCTTTGCGAGTCGAACCAGGGAAAGATATCGTGACGTTAATGACCTGTACACCTTACATGATTAACTCGCATCGACTGTTAATCACAGGGCGTCGCGTGCCATACACAGCTAAAGATGACCAAGCTTCTAAACAATCTGAGTTATGGAATAAGTTGAAGTTAGTCTTTTGGTCCGTCGTTGCTTTGTTAATTCTAGGCTTGATCTTTTTATTGGGTCGCAGTTTAACCATTGGCCACCGGCATTATTTATTGAAAGCGCCAGCTAATGCTGCAGCAATGACTGCTAAGCGTGGTCGCCATGATTATACTTTTGAATCAAACGATCAAGGTATTATCAGTCAAGAATTACCAGGTGGTCGTTATCAAGTTAATGTTCAACTGACAACTGGTCAGAAGCGTCGTTACAAAGCTTATGTTAAACATATGGGCGATCAAGACTTCACATTAAAGTTACGTCGTTAAAATAAGTTTGTTCTATTATTAAAATGTCTACTTAACTTTATTAATTAGTTAGGTGGACATTTTTTGTGTCGTTGGTTAAGAATGTCACCTGTCATGTAATCGTTTTTTTGCTATAATTATTTTATGACAATGATTAAAAGGTAGGATTTTTAAATGGCAATTAAATTAGTGGCAATTGATATTGACGACACGTTACTTTCTTCAACTGGCAAAATATTGCTGAGTACCTTAACAAGCATTCAGGCAGCCTTAGCACAGGGTGTTAAGGTGGTACTTTGTTCAGGCCGTCCTTTAGCGGGGATCAAGCCATTCTTAAATGAATTGGGTATCACGGGGCCGGACCAATATGTGATCGCTAATGGTGGCGGTATGATTGAATCAGTGACTGGGCAAGTGGTGGCGAAGCATTTAATTAACAATGCTGACTATCGTCGACTAACGGCGTTTGCTAAATCACGACAGTTACCGTTTAACGTGGTTGATCCTGATAGTAAAATCATCACTGCTGATCGTGATATTTATTGGTTGATTGCTGTTCAAGCTTGGGAGAACAAAGCAGGTATTTTAGTCCGTGAGCCGGATGAACTACCAGCTGATTTTCAAATTGCTAAAGGTGTCTTTGTGGCATCAGCAGAAACATTAGACAATATTGAGGCTGATGTTCAACAAGCGTTCGGCGAACAGTTATATGTTGTACGGGCAGCACGGCAATTCTTAGAAGTGATGAATCGTAATGCTGGTAAAGGCCAAGCTTTGCAGGATTTAGCCGCTAAATTAGCATTGGCTCCTGATGAAGTGATGGCAATTGGCGATGAGGGTAACGACGTGGCTATGTTTAATTTTGCTGGCACAGCCGTAGCAATGGGCAATGGCACAGCCGAAGCCAAAGAACATGCCAACTTTGTCACCAACAGCAATGATGCTGACGGGATTGCCGCAGCGTTTGAAAAATATATTTTAGATTAGATGTTTAAAAGAACTTGAGTTGCTTAATTAGCTCAAGTTTTTTTAATTGGAATTAAGTGACTCATTGTTTTAGTTTGCAGCGATTTTTGATATAATCAGGCTATCTTATCTTAAGGAGTATGTTTTATGACAAATAATAAGGGCATTGTGCTAGCGTAGAGGCTAGCAGGCAGCCTCCAAAACGAAAAATTTGAGGAGGATCCACAATGCATTTACAAAATAATGAACAACAATATCAAGTTAGTTTACAAGCACAAGATAAGTACAAGGTCATCGATTCAAACCACCAAGAACATTTAGCTAAGTTGTCCGGTCAATTGCGTGCCAACTTACGACCAGCCGTTGGTGATTATATTGTTGGCTTACCACAACAAGATTTTGTTTTAATTAAGCAGCTATTACCACGAAAAAGTGTGTTGCAACGCCAAAATTCTGGTGAGGCACAACAAGCACAAGTCATTGCTGCCAATTTAGACTATATTTTTATTACGATGTCATTGAATCAAGATTTTAATTTAGCCCGCCTAGATCGCTATACAACTTTGGTTTGGGATAGTGGTGCTAGTCCGGTGATTGTTTTGACTAAGGCAGATTTAATCAGTCCAGAATTATTAGCTGAACGGCAGGCTCAAGTGGCCGAGAATGCTTTTGGCATTTCAATTCTAGTGACAGCTCAAGATCAGCCTGAACAAGTTGCGACGATTTTTGCACCTTATTTAGGGGCCGAGCAAAACGTGGCGTTTGTTGGTTCATCCGGTGTCGGTAAGTCGACGCTCGTTAACCTGTTATTAGGGGATAATGCGATTAAAACCAAAACCATTCGCGCTGATGACGATAAGGGACGCCATACCACCACCACGCGGGCACTTTATGTATTAGCCAATGGTGCGAAAATTATCGACACGCCGGGTATTCGGGCTGTCGGTGTAGCCGGTGTTAGTCAAGCTGCTACTGACCAAAGTTTCCAAGACATTGTCAATTTAGCGCAACAATGCCGCTTTAGTGATTGTCAGCATCAAAGTGAACCAAGTTGTGCTGTTAAAGCTGCGATTGCAGCGGGACAACTAGCACCAGAACGATTGGTCAGTTACCAAAAATTACAAGTTGAAAGACAGTATGATGGTTTAAATTCACGCCAAATTGAACAGACTAAGATTGAGCGAATGTTCAAAGATGTTGGTGGCTTCAAAACATTTAAAAAGACGCTAAAAAAGAAGTAAGTGCTATTTAACTAATCTCACGAAAAGGTCGCTATTCGATTTAGAATAGTGGCTTTTTTAATGATGACAGGATAAGTCAATTTCTTTCATCAAGTTGAATCGTTGTGCTTTAATTAACAGTGGAGGGATGCTTGATGACTAAATTTGACGTGATCATTATTGGTGGTGGACCTGCTGGGTTGGCAGCAGCTTATGGATTAAAGGCAGCTGGTAAATCAGTGGCAATTATTGAAAACGACCTTTGGGGTGGTACTTGTCCTAATCGGGGCTGTGACCCAAAAAAGATTTTATTAGCAGCGGTTGAAGCCAAAGCCGCTACTCAGCATTTGCAGAAATATGGCTTGCAAAACGTACCTACGATTAATTGGCCAGAGTTAATGACCAGCAAGCATGATTATACTGATGGCATTAATGACAGCACCTTAGCAGGATTGAAAAACGAAGAAGTTGCCACGTTTTATGGCACGGCACACTTTATCGATGACCAAACTTTGCAAGTTGCAGGAACACCTTTAACGGCAACAGATATTATTATTGCTACCGGTCAACGACCAAACTTATTGGCTATCCCTGGAGAACAATATCTTTTGACCAGCACCGACTTTTTGGATTTTGCAGAAATGCCGCAACGGGTGGCCTTTATTGGTGGCGGTTATGTGGCTTTTGAACTGGCGGCGATTGCTAATGCTGCTGGTGCTGAAGTGCATTTGATTCAACATAATCAGCATTTTTTAAAAGCTTTTGATCAAGATTTAGTTCAAGAACTAGTTGAGCAGCTTAAGCAACAAGGTATCCAATTCGATACAGATATTGAGACTAAAGCCATTAGAAAAACAGCGACTGGCTTTGTGGTTGAGGGTAGTTCGGATTATCAGTTGGCAACCGATGCGGTGATTTGTGCCACTGGTCGGATTCCTAATATTGAAAATTTAGACTTGGCAACAGCCCACATTGAAACTGACCGTCATGGGATTAAAGTTAACGATCACTTACAAACACTGCATAATCCTCATGTCTATGCAATTGGTGATGTGGTTAGTCGTACCCAGCCGAAGTTAACACCTGTCGCTGGCTTTGAAGGGCGCTACGTGGTCCAACAAATCCTGGGCAATAACAATGAAGCAATTAACTATCCTGTCATTCCCACTTTAGTGTATGCTACACCGAAGTTGGCGCAAATTGGTGTCAGCGCGGAAACGGCGGCCCAAGATGCGGAGAAGTATCAGGTTCATGATTTAGATTTAACGCATTGGTTTACCTATCAAAGAATTCGTGAACCCCATGCGCACGCTAAGATTGTTGTCGAACAGGCAACGGGTTTAATTGTCGGGGTCAGTTTTTTAAGTGACTTGGCAGATGAAATGATTAACTACTTCGCTAATCTTATCAATCAACAAATAACCGCTGAACAATTGGCTCAACAAATTTTTGCTTATCCAACACCAGCAAGTGATCTAGGTTATTTTTATTAATCATTCCAATAAACGGTCGGTAAAATCTATTTAGTGGATTTTATCGACCGTTTTTATTAGATGAAAATTTATTGTTGACAAATGTAAATTTTGCCAGTAAACTTACTTTTGTAATCTACAAATGTAAATAAACAACAGGAGGAAAATTATATGACGGTCAATGCGACTGAAATAACATCATCTGAATGGGAAATTATGCGCGTCATTTGGACGAAGGGCCCGACTGATACGAATGATATTATTGCGATCCTGCAACAAAAGCGCGACTGGACGGAATCAACGATTAAGACCTTACTACGACGATTAGTCAATAAAAATATTCTAACGACGACTAAGGCTGGGCGACAATTTACTTATCATGCCAATCTTGATGAGGCAGACGCTATGACCGAAACAGTCGACGATGTTTTTGGTCGACTCTGTAATATGAACAAGGGAGCGGCTATTATCGATTTAATTCAATCATCTGAATTAAGTCAGGCCGATGTCCAGAAGATGCAAGCATTGTTAGCTGAAAAAATTAAAACAGCGCCAGAAAAAGTGGCTTGTAATTGTCTACCTGACGATTGCGACTGTTAAGCAAATAATCTAACTTAAAAAATATCATGAGGTGTTCTTTTGTTAAAAATAATCATTTTAATTGTTGGTGTTAGTCTAATTGGTTTTATTCTTTGGTGGTTTTTCGGTAAACACGAAGCGGCCGCAGTGCAAGCTAATGTTGAAGCCGATCAGCAAACCGTTGCTGTTGAAGTTAAGGGTGGTTATTCGCCAGAAGTTGTGGTCTTAAAGCAAGGCGTGCCAGCAACACTTAACTTCACTCGTAAAGATGCTTCAGGTTGTTTAGATCGGGTGGTTTTCCCAGATTGGGGCATTAATCAAGCTTTACCACAGAATGAAGCGCAAGCGATTCAAATTGATACCAGTGAAGCAGGTGAATATCAATGGGCTTGTGGTATGGATATGTTTCACGGAAAGGTAATTGTTAAACCATGACGACAACGAAACGATTTTGGATTGCTTTGATCTTATCTTTACCCATGCTGGCCAATATGGTATTAATGCCTTTTGGTTGGATGTTGCCAGGTGGGGCGTGGCTCCAGTTTGTCTTAACAACTTTAGTAATGTTGATTTCAGCGCGGCCGTTTTGGCAGAGTGCTTGGGCATCTTTTACTAAACACCATGCTAATATGGATACCTTAGTGGCCATTGGTACAATGACAGCCTATCTTTACAGTATTTATGCACTGTTAACGCAACAAGCAGTCTTTTTTGAAAGTGCCGCTTTTGTAGTCGTCTTTGTTTTATTAGGACAAGTTTTTGAGGAGCGAATGCGCCACAATGCCTCGACAGCCATTGAGAAGTTAGTTGACTTACAAGCTAAAGAGGCCGAAGTTTGGCGAGATGAACAATTTGTCGCGCTTCCTTTAGCAGACGTAGTGGTTGGCGATCTTATTCGCGTTAAGCCTGGTCAAAAAATTGCCGTTGACGGTGTGATTACCGAAGGCACCTCCACCGTTGATGAATCGATGGTTACTGGTGAGAGTATGCCGGTCACAAAAAAAATTGGCGATGCTGTCATTGGATCGACTATTAATAAGGCTGGGACGTTTACCTTTAAAGCTGAAAAGGTGGGGGCAGATACCATGTTGGCCCAAATTGTTGACCTGGTTAAAAAAGCTCAAAACAGTCATGCACCTATTCAAAAACTAACTGATCAAGTTTCTAATATTTTTGTGCCAGTGGTTTTAATTATCGCGATTTTAACTTTCTTAGTCTGGTACCTTTTAATCGGCGCACCTTTAGCACAAGCCTTAATTTTTGCAGTGGCGGTGGTTGTGATTGCTTGTCCGTGTGCATTAGGATTAGCCACACCAACTGCTTTAATGGTTGGAACGGGACGTAGCGCAAAGATGGGGATCCTCATTAAAAACGGCGAAGTCTTAGAAGCAGCTAATGATGTGCAAACAGTCGTTTTTGATAAGACCGGGACCATTACAGTCGGTCAGCCAGTCGTCACCAATATTATTGGTGATCAAAAAACAATTTTGACGCTAGCAGCTGCCTTAGAGCAAAGTTCCGAACATCCATTAGCACAAGCTGTTCTAGCTAAGGCTAAATTGGAAAAAATAGCAGTGCCAGCAGCTCATGACTTTCAAGCCATTGTTGGTCAAGGAGTTAGTGGGCAAGTGAATGGCCAACGAGTTTTTGTTGGCAGTGAACGCTTATTGGCACAACAAAAACTAACCATGGCAGCTAACTTACAAGCTCAATTACAGCAGCTTCAAGATGAGGCTAAGACGGTGGTGATTGTTGCTAATCAACAAGAGGTTCTAGGTCTAATTGCCATCCAAGATGCACCTAAGCCAACCTCTCAAGCAGCGCTGGCCGAGTTAAAAGCACAAGGCTTAAAAACGGTCATGCTAACTGGTGATAACCAACGAGTAGCTGAAGCTATTGCCAAAGAAGTAGGCATTGATCAAGTCATTGCCAACGTTTTGCCACAAGATAAAGCTGACCAAGTTCAACAGTTACAAGAGACTGGTCGCGTAGCTTTTGTTGGTGATGGGATTAATGACGCGCCGGCCTTAACAGTTGCTGATGTGGGGATCGCCATGGGTTCAGGGACTGATATTGCGATTGAGTCCGGTGGCATTGTCCTAATGAGAAATGATCTGCGAGATGTTGGCAAGGCTCTAACGTTAAGCAAGAAGACCTTTAATCGAATTAAATTGAACTTGTTCTGGGCTTTTATTTATAACGTGCTGGGTATTCCAGTTGCAGCTGGTTTATTTTATGCGATTGGGTTAACGTTAAGTCCAGAATTAGCCGGTTTAGCCATGGCCTTTAGTTCGCTATCGGTGGTAACAAGTTCGATGTTATTAAACAAAACTAAAATTACAGCCAAGAGCGCCAGCAGTTTATAATTAGGATCATAAAAGAAGGACGACATCAAGTCCGTTTTATGTTTTAAACACGCTAATATTAGCTGCGGACGTTGCTTAAATTGAAAAAGTCGCTAAATCCAATTTGGATTTAGCGACTTTTGCTTTTAAATAATAATCCCATCACAATGATCAACTTCATGTTGAATAATTTGTGCCACAAAATCAGTAAATTTCTGAGTCGTTGGTTTAAAATTCTTGTCGAGAAATTTTACGGTAATATTTTGATAACGGGTAGTTTGGCGTTCACCTAATAAAGAGAGGCAACCCTCGCTAGTTGTGTAGGGATCGCTTTTAGCGGTGATCTCGGGATTGATCATTAAGACAGGCAAAACACCCATTTGCACGATGATCACGCGTTTGTGGACACCAATCATATTAGCTGCCATACCCACGCAAACATCTTGGTGGGCGCGCAAGGTATCTAGTAAATCAGTTAGAACTGCTTGGTCATTTATTGTTGCTGGTTCAGATTTTTGTGCTAAAGATTTTTGATTACGGTTGATCTCTCTAATCATCTGGCTCACCTCTGTTGTTATTCTAGCATAATTACGATTACGATCGGGTAGTTAAATGAAAATTATTGTCAGCGCTATTCAAAGTGTCAGCAACTACATTCTAAGCATAGGTTTGCTATACTAGGAGTGTCAAAATGAATGGTCTGTTATCACGCTATTTTATTTCGAATTCTAAAAAACTGGAGGTTTGGTCATTTGACTAAAGTTGTTAATTTAATTTCATTAAAAGAGCCGTTATTACAACGAGTTAAGTCAGGTTTAGCTGATGATGATTTGATTGATTTAAGTGGTCAAGACTATACAGCTGAACAAGTTGCCGCTGCTGAAATTATTATTGGTTGGTCACCGATTGTTGCAGAAGCACTGAAGCTGCCCAATCAGATCAAATGGATTCAAGCAATTTCGGCCGGTGTTGATAATTTCCCACTAGCAGAATTAAAGCGTCAGCAGATTTATTTAACCACTGCCAGTGGTGCCAATGCGCAGTCTGTGGCCCAACAAACGGTTGGCTACTTACTTAATGATGTCCGTCATTTACAAAGTGATGCAGAGCATCGCTTAACTAAAGAATGGACGGATTTATTCCATCGAACCGAATTAACTGGTCGCAGTGTTTTAATTATGGGAACTGGTAATATTGGTCGTATTTTAGCGGGCTATTTAAAAGCTTTTGATATGCATACCATTGGTGTTAGTCGCTCCGGTCGTGCTGTCGACAGCTTTGATGAAGTGGCGACAATGGCACAGTTGTCTGAACTATTGCCAGTAGCTGAATATGTGATTAATTGTTTGCCTTTAACAACAGCAACACGTGGTTTAGTGAATGCCGATTTTTTGAGTAAAATGAATCAGTATGCTTATTATGTCAATGTTGGTCGTGGAGGGACTGATGTTGAACACGATGTTTATCAGGCACTAAAGAACAAGAAAATTCGCGGGGCGGCATTAGATGTTTTTGAGCAAGAACCTTTACCTCAAGATTCGCCTTTATGGGAATTACCTAATATTATGATTACACCACACACTGCTGGTCACACTAATTTTTATTATGGTCGTATTTTTGATTATTTCTTTGAAAACTTGGCTGTTTATAAACAGGGCTTAAAACCAGTGCGCAATTTAATTAATTACGATCAGGAATACTAGGAGTTAATAGTCATGACAAATGAAAAGCCGCTAAATCCAAAATTTGGATTTAGCGGCTTTTGAGTTTAATGCTCAGTAGCTGAACGCTGTTGTCACAACTTGTCTCTTTTGGAGATACATACTTAAGGGTGCAGATTTTTTATAATTTATTCAGTTCGGAGATTGACAAGCCAAAAAAGATATTACATAATTACGTGTATTAGTGTAACGATTTATCTTGATCGCAACTTTATTTTGATGAAAGAGATGGTTTAAATGATGATTAAAGATTGTTGTCCAGAGGAATTAGATTTAACAACGCGTGATTTGGTAACGTTAGATCAGGCTGAACAAATAGGGCAATTATTCAAAATTCTAGCTAATCCAACTCGCTTACGAATTATTCATGCTTTAGTTAAGGCAGAATCATTATCGGTTACGTCCTTGGCCGAACAGATTGAGATGAAAACTCAGGCGGTCTCTAATCAATTACAAAAACTAATGGGTGAGAATATTGTAACAACCCAACGTGATGGCAATTTTATTTATTATCAAATTAAAGACAATTGTACAGCTCTGTTATTGCAGCGTGCTTGGTGTTTAGCGGAGGATACAGGATTAATTACTAAAGCTAATAAGATCGGAGCGCTTGACTAATGTTGAAAACAGTTATCTCTGCGGTCATTGTTTATATTTCCACAGCTTTAGATTTATTTGTCATCCTAATGTTATTATTTGGTAAATATCAAAGCACTGCTGCTAAACGCCGGATTTATATTGGGCAATTTTTAGGTTCTTGGGGATTAATCGCCGTTAGTTTATTTTTTGCATTAATTTTACACTTTGTACCGGCTAAGTGGCTCTTAGGATTTCTAGGACTAATTCCAATTTACTTCGGGATTAAATCTTCATTTGAAGATGATGATGAGACCACTGAAACGCAGGAGCAAATTAGCCAAAGTAGTGCACAAAAATTAGTTTCAACAGTAGCTCTCATGACGTTTGCTTCTTGTGGTGCTGATAATATTGGTATGTTCGTTCCTTATTTTGTGGCCCAGAATACTTGGCAATTAGTAACGGTGCTAATAACTTTTACAGTTTGTATTTTTTTCCTAGTTTTTCTTAGTGATCATTTTTCCCATGTTAAGTTGATTAGGCAGCTACTAGAACGCTTCGGTAAGTGGTTGATGGCAATTATTTATGTGGGCTTAGGCATAATGATTATTATTGAGAGTGGCACACTGCAACATCTGTTTCATTGAATTAAACTACTTTAACTAAACTAATTTGATACAGTTCAAAGTAGTTTTTATTGTTTTCCTAAATTTTAATAATCATTAGGAATAATCAGTAAAAAGCATTACACTAGGATGGTGAATGAACATAAGCGAATATAGAAATTAGTTGATCTTGTAAAGTTAGCGGGGAGATAAATAGTGTCACTTTATCAAAAATTTATTCGGCGGCCAGCAGTCCGTCGTGCAACAGTTTTATTATTAATTGGCATCGTTTTATGGTTGATGCGGGGGATGATCAGCACGATTTTGCTGACATTTATCTTTGCGTTTTTGGTGACACGATTAGTTAGTGCTGTTCGCCGTCATCTTAAAGTACCGACGCCTATTATTGTGCTGTTAATCTATGCCTTAGTTGTTGCTGGATTATATTATGTGGTAGTTAATTTCGTACCACTTTTGGCTAATCAATCGATTAAATTAGTTAATCAAGTTTATCATTTTTATGAAAGTCCTAGTTTTGATTCTAATACGATAATGACTTACATTAATAATTATATGAAACAGTTCAATCTGGCTGAACAAGTGAAGTCGAGCATTTCAACGTTGTTTAATTATTTGACCAGCGTCGGCAGCATGGGTGTGACCTTTGTTTTATCGTTATTACTTAGTTTTGTTTTTTCAATCGAAGTTAAATCATTAAAGAAATTTGGCGCCTTATTTCTAGAGAGTCCTGACTTTGGTTGGTTCTTTTCAGATATCACTTATTTTGCCAAAAAGTTTATTAATACGTTTGGGGTTGTGATTGAGACGCAATTATTTATTGCCGTTGTTAACACTGCTATTACCGTTTTAACGCTGGCTATCATGAAGATGCCTAATTTACCAAGTTTAGGGTTAATGGTTTTTGTCTTCTCTTTAGTCCCAGTTGCTGGTGTGATTATTTCATGCATTCCTTTAACGATGGTTGCTTTTTCAGTGGGCGGGATTAAATATGTTGTTTATATTTTGGTGATGATTGTTTTGATTCACACACTAGAGACTTATGTTTTAAATCCTAAATTCATGGCTAGTCGGACGCAATTGCCAATGTTCTTTACTTTTATTGTGTTATTAATTTCAGAGCGACTATTTGGCGTTTGGGGTTTAATTGTCGGGATTCCAATCTTCACGTTCTTCTTAGATATTCTCGGTGTTAAAAAAATACCAACACCTAAATCAATCACGCGTTCTAGTCAGGCTAATTAAGCAAAGTAAAAAGCAGTTTAAATTCAATTAAGAATTTAAACTGCTTTTTTGGTATTCATAAAAAATTAAGCTAATTTTCGGGTATTTAAAAGGGAGGCAACAATGATGTTGTCTCCCTTTAAGGCATCTCAAAAATTTATGTTTAATTATAATTTAGTAAGTTTAAAGAAACGTGCTGTTTAACTGAATTAATTATTGTTGGTTATCTTTAATAATCTTTTCAGTTTCAGTTTGTAAGTTAGTTAAAGCTTTCTTAACTGGTTCATTCTTCGTTAACATTGCATCAACAGTTTCCAAAAGTTTAGTCCGATATTCAGAGAAACCTAGGAAGGCGTTAGATTGGAATCCGTTAGGAAGTGAATCAACGGCTGCTTGGTTGTAAGTGTTCTTCTTGAGGTAATCTTTGAAGTCGGCTGTTTTAGTTGCTGATTTACGTAGTGGTACATAACCAGTTGCTTTGGCCCACTTAGCAGTTTCTTTGGTTGACATTAAGTATTTCATGAAAGCCCAAGCACCTTTTTTCTGTTCGGCGCTAGCACTCTTGAACATAACAATGTCGTTACCGGCAATTTCAGTTGCCTTTTTACCATTGTAACTTGGTAATGGCATTGTACCCCAATGAAGTGACTTAGGTGCTTGTGCAACCATTTGAGTTACACCTGCTGAAGAACCAGCATAGAAGGCTGATTTACCTTGAGTGAAGGCTTGTGTCCAATAGAAATCTTCACCGGCAGTTTTAGCAGTGCCATCTTTAACCATATCCATGATAAAGTTAGCAGCCTTTAAAGTATCAGCAGAATCTAAGTTAACTTGTTTGCCATCAACACCAACTAATGGGTTGCCAGCTTGACGAGCTAAACCTTCGAATTCCATATCCCATGACTTGTCAAAGCCCATGCCATAGATACCGTGTGACTTAAGAACTTCACCGTCTTTAGCGATGTCTTCCCAAGTGGCTGGTTTTTTCAAGTTGTATTTGTCTAAGATATCTTGGTTGTAATACAAAACTCGAACCGATTTACTAAATGGGATGGAGTAGTATTTACCTTGATATTTAGAACTGCTTAGGAATGAAGGATAAATATCTTTTAAATCAGCACTTGATAATTTGTTATCACCTTTAAGCATGTAGTTGTCTAAAGGTTCGATTAAATTATTCTTGCTGTAGTCAGGAACGGTTGTATAAGTTGTCTGTGAAATAACTGGTAAGCTGTTTGATTTAGCAGCAGCCATAATCTTTTGTTGTAAGGCAGTGTAATCACCTTGAGCCGTACTAACAACTTTATATTTTGATTGTGAACTATTGAAATCATTGATGATCTTCTTTAAAGCTTTTTGATAAGGACCATTCATACCATTCCAAAATGAAATTTTAACTGGTTCATTTGAATTTGCTTTGGAATCACTAGCAGATTTGTTACCACATGCTGCTAATGTTAAAGCTAACCCCAACGAAGCAACTGTTAACAATGCCCGTTGCCAACTTTTTTTCTTCATTATTTTATCTATCCTTTCAATCCGGTTTTTGAGATGCCTGCAATAATGTACTTTTGAAGGAAAATGTACAGAATTACCATAGGAATAATAACGAACGTCGATGCTGCCATGAGCCAAGCGTAATTAGTACCAGCATCGGAAGTGAAGGCTTGTAATCCGACCGGTAGTGTCCGCAAGTTCTCTGAGTTAGTCACAATTAATGGCCACATGAAGGCATTCCATGAACCAATAACTTGTAAGACTGTGACAGCTGTGATGGTTGATTTAGAGATGGGAACTAAGACGTGCCATAAGTAATGCCAGTCACTAGCACCATCAATTTTAGCCGCATAGTAAATTTGATCTGGTACAGATTGGAATGTTTGCCGTAATGTAAAAACGGTAAAGAAACTAGCCAACCAAGGAATGATTAATGCCCCGTAAGTATTAACTAAATGCAATTGTGAGAGGGTAACGAAATTAGGAATAATTAACATTTCGCCAGGAACCATCATCGTGCCTAAGAAAATAACAAAGAGGAAGTTTTTACCATAAAAATTCAGTCTTGAAAAAGCAAAAGCAGCCAGAATACTTGTAAATAATTGGCCAACAGTCGTAATTGACGTCACAATAACACTGTTGATGAAGTATTGGATAAAGGGTGCTTCTTTAAGTGCTTCAACATAGTTACTGAATTGGAGTTGCTTAGGAATCCAAATTGGTGGGATTTTAACGGTTTCGGGTTGTGTCTTTAAGGATGTGGAAAGCATCCATAAGAAAGGCATCAACATGATAATCGCACCAAGGACTAGAATGACATAACGTAAGACCATTGCTACTTTTAATTTCATGTGTTTACCCCTTTCTAATAATGGACATGACGTTTGCTATACCATAACTGGAAGACCGTTACGAGCAAAATCATGAAGAATAAGACAACACCACTGGCGGCAGCAATGCCATATTTCCATTCCGTATAGAATTTTTGATAGAGGTAATAAACAATCGTTAAAGCTGATTTACTTGGTCCAGGTGTACCGTTGAATAAGGCAAAGATTTCATCAAAGACCTTAAAGCTACCAATAACACCATTCACACTAACCAAGAAGGTAATCGGTGAAAGCAAAGGAATCGTCACGTTAGTAAATTGATGCCAAGCATTAGCACCATCTATTTCAGCAGCTTGATAGTAACGTTCATTAATATTATTCAAACCAACTAAAAATAAAATGATGTTAAAGCCAAGGTTCTTCCAAACACTCATGATGATTAAGGCTAACATGGCATACTTAGGACTTTCCAACCAACTAATGGCGTTGACCCCGAATAAACCTAAGAAATAGTTCAGCAAACCATAATCACTGTTATAAATCCAGTGCCAAACTTGAGCAATGGCAACCGTACTGGTGACAAATGGCAAGAAGTAAACGGTTCTGAAGAAACCGGCTAACCATTTAATACGATTCAAGAGTAGGGCGACTACTAATGAAATAATAACGGTCAGTGGCACCACCCCAACGACGAAGATTAAGGTGTTTTTAATGGCAATGTGAAAATCTGGATCTGAAAAAAGAAACTTAAAGTTATCAAAACCATATGCAGAAACAATATCATTAAAGAAATCATACTTGGTATAAAAACTCATGATGAAGGATTTGATAATGGGATAAATGCTAAATGTAATCGAGATAACCAACATTGGTAGTAGATAAAGTAACGCTTTTAAGGTTGATTTAATCGTCGGCTTGGCATTAAGCATCCTGATCACCACCGAATATTCTTACGCCGTTTTCATCGAATAAATAAAAACCATGACGTTGTAAGTACAATGGTAATTCTTGTTCATCGGCAACTTCAGCGCGCATTTCGGTTGTTAGCAATGGCTTACCATGGAAATCAAGCAAGGCATTTTTTTCACGACCATATTTTTCGGAATGTTTAACTTTAGTTGCGATAGTTGTGAGCGTTTCGCTACCGGTATCATGATCTTGTAATGCTTCAGGTCGGATACCAACTTTTTTAGCACGTTGCAAAATTTCTACATCAACGTGACCTTCAAGTTCGCGGTCAAAGTCTGTGATATCTAAAGTATTAATGACAGGTTCGCCAATAAATTGCGCGACGAATAGGTTACTTGGATTATCATATAACGTTTCAGCAGAACTGAATTGTTGAATCTGGCCTTGATTTAAGACCATGATGTGGTCAGAAATATGTAGTGCTTCATCCTGATCATGAGTAACAAAGATAGTCGTAACACCTGTTTCTTGTTGAATACGACGAATTTCTTGGCGCATTTCAATTCGTAAACGGGCATCCAAGTTAGAAAGTGGTTCATCAAGTAACAGTAAACTTGGTTCTTTGGCTAAGGCGCGGGCAATAGCGACACGTTGTTGTTGACCACCAGATAAAGCGCCAGGCTTTTTATCTAACTGATCATCAATATGCACTAATTTTGCCAGTTCGATCGCTTTTTTCTTACGATCCTTCTTTGGTACCTTGGCCATTTTAAGTGGGAACTCAATATTATCGAGGACACTTAAATGTGGGTAGAGGGCATAGTTTTGAAAAACCATCCCAACTTTTCGTGCTAGCGCATCTTTCTTGGTAACGTCTTGATCACCAAAGAAAATTTTCCCCGAAGTAGGTGCCAATAATCCTGAGATCATCATTAAGGTTGTTGACTTACCACAACCACTTGGACCAAGAATTGACACTAATGTTCCTTCCGGAATTGTAAAGTTCAAATGATGCAGAATCTCACGCTTGCCATCGTATGACAAGGTGACATCTTTGAATGTAACCTCCAACGGTTTCGCCCCTTTTAAACGGTTTCCGACCACAATATAACTGGTAGGTCTATCAATATGATACAACATTTTGTAGGTGTTGTCTTGATGGTTTTTTTAAAGAAATCGATTACATCTTTTTATTTTTTTAATCTAAAAATTGGTCTATCAATGTTATGATTAGATCAGAAAAAAGTTAAACGTTGTCATTTACCATTTACCAATTTTATTTTTATGTAAATCTGTATTCAAAATAGGTTTGAGAGGTGGAATTTTAATGACGCAATTAACCAAATTTGTGATCATGGATGCACTTAAAAATGACTTATCGCAGAAACAATTTACGAAATATACAGTTACTGAATTGTTGCGATCAACCAGAATTTCTCGTTCAACTTTGTACTATCATTTTGATGGCGGTTTAGATGATGCTTTGGTCTTTACTTTTCATCACGAACTTTTACAACCATTAAAGACGCAACGATTAAATTGGGAGATGGGGACGACTTTTATTTTGAATTATCTGTTTGCCCATCAAGTTCTAGCAACGAATATTTATGCGCTAACAGCAGGACCACAACGCTTAGAAGGTGCACGTGAAGAACTTTGCCGAGCTTTTTGGGCGGGGTGTCGCGAACAGTATCAACAGCAACAACTAAGATTATTATGTGCAGCCTTATTAACGGAAATACAAATTTGGACAACCAATCATTTTGCGGAATCACCCGCAGCAATTCAAGCAAGGTTATTAACCTTTGAACAAAACTTAGCCACTTCTCATTAAGTGTCTAAATGTTGCACAAAAGTGAAATTTTGTGAGTTGTCTTCAGCGGGATTTCAGCTATGCTAAGGATGTAAATGGTTGTACTTTCCTACTTGAATAAAGAACTCATTAGTAAATAAGCTGTGCAGTCAGATTCGGTGAAAGGAACCAAATAAAATAATCGTGGGCGATTTTTGACGTAATTTACTGCGATTGTTACAATGAGCAGGTATGATAATAAGGAGGCCGATATCATGATCCGTCCCGCTAAAAAAACGGATGCTGAACAGTTTGTACCGATTTTAATGCAGATTTTAAATGATATGGAATTAGATGTGATCGCAGAAATTGGCACCGATAAGATTCAAGAATTATTGGTTGCTGCTTTTGAAAATCCGCAATATCGCTATGGCTATCAGCGCGTGCTTGTCTATGCTGATGATCAAACCGATCGCGTTCAAGGTATTTGTGTAGGTTATCCCGCTGCTGATGAAGCAACAATTGATGATGCATTGACACCATACTTAGCACAATTTGGTATTCCAACAGATACACAATTATTTACTGATGTTGAAACGAAACCTGGCGAATGGTATTTGGATTCGTTAGCCGTTGCACCAGATGCCCAAAAACGAGGAATTGGTGGTCAACTATTGGACTACTTGCCTGACTATTTGCGTGCAAAAGGTGAGAAGGTTATCAGTTTAAACGTTGACTTCGGTAATGAGAAAGCTAAACGGCTTTATCTACATCATGGCTTTGTTTCGGATGGTGAGTTAATGATCGGTTCACATCACTATGAACATTTGGTACGTCATATTTAATCTGATTAAGATTTTTAGATTGAGAAACTAAAAGAAGGCTTAAACCTGCAAAATTAACATGGGTTTAAGCCTTCTTTATTAAGTTTTAAAATAGACCAGTTTTAATTAGTTGCCATCATATTAAAGCGATTAAACTTTAAGCGTTTTTTGCGTTGGGCAATTAACGACCATTGATTCAAAGTAGCAGCGACTAAAAAGACTGGCACTAAATCTTGCTGTTCGTCTTCTAAAGTAATCATGATGCCATCGAGCCCTTTTTTGTTAATGATCGGTTGAACTGTAAAAATATTATGAACACCGTGGGCCGTTTGGTAACTATTCGTTGCAATGGAGCCGATCGTTGCCCAATTGAGTTGGGAAATAAAAGTGAATTGATGCCAAACACCAGTAAGCTTATGCATTTGTCCAATTGGCTGGTGTTTTTTTTCCAATTGATAGATTGGCGAAAACTTTTGTTTAATTTGAATGACCCGACCTAAATAATCGCCATTAATCGATAATAAATTAAGGCTACCTTGGCTGAAACCAAATTGTCCCGTTAAAATCATGATTGATTGATAGTTTTGATCAAAAATAAATTGACTATTAACACCATTGGGATTTTGATTCAGCAAATAATAAATCGCCATAATCATCACCTCGATCTTATTGGCGATTAAACAAAGAACAGTGAAGAAAATTGGTGAGTAGCTGTAGCGCGCGTTGTCGATACCACCAATTATTTTTGCATTGAGTTCTGCATTAAAGCCCAATCAATCGCTTGAGCAACACCGTTCTTGATATTAGTAGCTGTGGTAAATGTTGCCACTTGTTTGATGGCTGGAATAGCATTACCCATAGCCACGCCAACGCCAGCAGCGGTAATCATGGAATAGTCATTCATATTATCGCCAATTGCCATAACTTGATCAGCACCAATGTTTTTTTGTTTAGCATAATCGAGTAATGCAAGACCTTTTTGGGCTTTAATGCTATTGATCTCAATATTATTTGGTGAAGAAGAAGTAATCACAATTTCTTGATCATCAATGTATTTTTGGCGAATTGGGACAAAAGTATCTGGGCCTTCTGACGAGAAGACCAAAATTTTCATAATTTGGAAGTCACGATCATTTAAAAGTTGATCATAATTATCGACGTAATTGATATTCATGATTTCTAAGCGAGCGGCAGCTAAAGCTACGGCAATCTTGTAAGTTGTGTCAGGATTAAGGTTAACTAAAAGATCAGCGACATTTTGGATTCGCCGGACTTTACTTTCTGAATAAACGCCGCGATTAGTCACAAGTTCAAAATAAAAGCCCTGGCCTCTAAGTTCAGTAGCTAATTGTTTAGCCATACTATCTGTTAATGGTTCGTTCACCACTAACTGGCCGGCTGTATCAAAGACTTGCGCTCCGTTTAAGGTAATATAAGCCGGATCAAGCCCAGCTTGATTGAGTAAGGGCTGTGCTTCGGACAGCCCACGACCTGTTGCGACAATGAATTCAATGCCAGCGGCTTGCGCTTTTTTAATTGCGGCGGTATTTTCTGGAGAAATTTCCATTTTGTCATTTAGCAAAGTACCATCCATATCAGAAGCAATAATTGAAATCAAAAAATCACCTTCCCAACGTCATCATTAATTTCAGTTTAGCATAATCAAAATAGCAAAACAAAACACTAGTCTAGCGGTTAATGCGCTATTTAATAGCCAGAGAAAACGACTGGATTAATGCCTAAATAATTTAAGAAATAAAGGAACAACAAAAGGGCATTAAGTACCATTGAAATGACAATAATGCTGTAACGAAACGTAAAAGGTCGGACAAAATTTTCACCACGAAAACGGGACAGACGTGGTCCTTGATAACTGAAAGTGATCACAATTAACACGATTGTAATGATAATTTGACCAACGAGACCAAATAAATATTGAACTGAGCCAGGATTATTTAATTGAAAATAATACAGTAAAGCAGCAACAGCGTCGATAGCAATTGTTAATAAGGGCATTAGTTTACCTCTTTTCAATGTAGTTAAGTTTAGTTTAGCACGAATTTACTCGCCTTAGTACAAACAAAACTGTCATTTAAAACGTACAACTTGATATAAATTGATTGATCATTAAATTAGCCAACTTTGACACTTTTAAATGACACAACATGGTATGCTTAAAGAGATAGTTAGACCAAGATTATTCTGAGTAATAAGAAAGGTGTCATTAAGCAATGAAAGAGTTAATCCATAATGATTGGCAACAAGTTTTGGAACCGGTCTTTGAATCAGCAGAATATGCACAATTACATCAGTTTTTACGCCAGGAATATCAAACCGAGACGATTTATCCAGATATGTACCATATTTTCCAAGCGTTTGAGTGGACGTCTTTTAAACAGACCAAGGTCGTTATTCTTGGTCAAGATCCGTATCATGAACCTAATCAAGCTCATGGCTTAAGTTTTTCGGTTTTGCCGGGCAATCAAGTGCCACCATCTTTAAAAAATATCTACAAAGAATTAGAAACCGATGTTGGGGCTACGCCAGTTAACCATGGTTACTTAAAAGCATGGGCAGATCAAGGTGTACTGTTATTAAATTCAGTTTTAACCGTTCGCGCTCATAAGGCTTATTCTCATCGTGGTAAAGGTTGGGAAATGCTGACGGATCAAGCCATTAAGGCCTTATCAGAACGTGGTGGGGTTGTTTTTATTTTGTGGGGGAACGCAGCTAAGGCCAAGCGCAATTTTATTGACGAATCAAAAAATGTTGTGTTATCTTCTGTTCATCCTAGTCCATTATCAGCTTATGGTGGTTTTTTCGGATCACGACCTTTTTCTCAGGCTAATCAAGCACTAGAAAAATTTGGTGAAACACCGATTAATTGGCAACTACCAAGTGATCCGGGACCAATCGATTAGTTGACTTGCAACAGGATTTCAAAACTGTTATAGAAAATCTTAAATTTGGACTAGTCGAAACGAACTGAAAGCGCTAAAATAAAAGTCAAAAGCGTTTTCATATTGGAGGAAATTTCATGGATTTGTTTGAAAGTTTAAAAAATAAAATTAATGGTAAAAATATTAAAATTGTTTTTCCCGAAGGACAAGAGCCCCGTATTATTGGCGCTGCTGTTCGTTTAAAAGCAGATCAGATTTTAGAGCCAGTTTTATTGGGACAACAAGCAGAAATTGAAAAAGCTGCTAAAGACAATGGTTTCCATATTGAAAATCTGACGGTCATTGACCCAACTGCTTATCCTAAAGCTGAGTTTGATGAAATGGTTGCAGCATTCGTTGAACGTCGCAAAGGCAAGGCAAGTGAAGAACAAGCACGCGAAATTTTGCAAGATCCTAATTATTTTGGTACGATGCTAGTTTATATGAAACAAGTTGACGGTATGGTTTCTGGTATTGTTCATTCAACTGGTGAAACTGTGCGTCCAGCTTTACAAATCATTAAGACTAAGCCGGGTGTATCACGGACATCAGGTGCATTTATTATGCAACGTGGTCGTGAAGAAGAACGTTACTTATTCTCTGATTGTGCGATCAATATTAATCCTAACGCCCAAGAATTAGCTGAAATTGCGGTTCAGTCTGGTAAGACAGCCGAATTATTTGATATTGACCCTAAAGTGGCTTTATTAAGCTTCTCGACCAAAGGTTCTGCTAAGTCACCTGAAGTTCAAAAAGTAGCTGAAGCAACTAAGATTGCGCAAGAATTAGCTCCTGAAATGGAAATCGATGGTGAATTACAGTTTGATGCTTCCTATGTTCCTTCAGTCGCTGCTCAAAAGGCTCCCGGTTCAACGGTAGCTGGGCACGCCACGGTTTTTGTTTTCCCAGAATTACAATCAGGTAATATTGGTTACAAGATTGCGCAACGTTTTGGTGGTTTTGAAGCTATTGGGCCAATTTTGCAAGGCTTGAATCAACCTGTTTCTGATTTGTCACGTGGTGCTAATGAAGAAGATGTTTATAAATTAGCGATTATCACCGCTGCACAATCTTTATTGTAAAATTATTTAAAAGTAAGAGGTAATCGATTTGGAATTTCAAACGACTAGTGCACAACAAACTGAAACAGTAGGCGAAAAGCTCGCACCATTATTACAAGCTGGCGATGTTTTACTTCTAGAAGGTGATCTTGGTGCCGGCAAGACAACTTTTACTCGTGGCTTAGCGCGTACTTTAGGGATTAGTCGAGCGATTAAAAGTCCTACATTTACGATTATTCGTGAATATCGTGATGGTCGTTTGCCATTGTTCCATATGGATTTATATCGTTTAGAACACAGTTCAGCTGATGATTTAGGTTTAGAGGAATATTTTGATGGTCAAGGTGTTTCAGTGATTGAATGGCCTGAATTTGGTGCTGACGTTTTACCTAAAGATGTTTTAACCATTACGATTAAACGTCAATCAACGAGTGATGAGGGCCGTCAATTTACACTGGTAGCTCAAGGACCACGTTCAGAAGCACTATTGGCACAATTTAAGGAACGGTGGATTTAATGGCTGACGTTGAAATTACAATTCGCCAAGCAATTCCGCAAGATGCAGCTGAATTATTGCGTTTTTGGCGTGAAGAGGTTGTCCCTTGCGATTTATTAGAAACAGATGAATTTGCTGCGGACATTCCAGAAGCAATGATGGCCCAAGAACTCGCAGATATTTATGAGTCAGCGAATAATCTTTTACTGGTAGCTTGGGCGGATTCAGAATTAATTGGCTATTTGCGAATTGCTGCGCCGGATAGTAAACAGCGTGGCCATGTTGGTGAATTAGGAATTATCATTGCTCAAGATTATCGCCATCAAGGCTTAGGCCAGATTCTAATGGACGAAGCCTTAACTTGGGTAGCGACGGATTCTGCTTTGAAGCGGGTAGAGTTATATGTTCAAAAGCGTAATTTACCTGCACAAAAACTTTACCAACAGTTTGAGTTTGTTACTGAAGGTGAATTGCCACAAAGTTTTTGTAGCCGTGAAGATGAACTATTAACGACCATTCTAATGGCCAGATTATTTTAAACATGCGTATTTATAAAGAAGCTGTTAAATTCTAATCAGGAATTTAACAGCTTCTTTTTGTTGGTTGAAATTAAAATTAAGCAATGGTGACTAATTTCTTAATGGGATCTGGACCAAATTGTTGCACTTCAGTCAATAGAATGTTTGCACAGGCATAACTATCAGCAAGTGCATTGTGGTGATTATCTAATTGAATTTGCAAATGTTCAGCCACGGTATTTAACTTGTGGTTGGGCAATTCTGGATATAATTTACGACTGGTTTTGACTGTATCAACACTCAAGAAATGAGGCGCATCGATTTGGTAACGGGCTAAGGTACTTTGCAACACTTTAATGTCAAAGCGCGCGTTGTGCGCAGCAACTAATTGATCTTCTGTAAAAAGTGGGGCAATATGCGGCCAGACTTGGGCAAAATTAGGAGCACCAGCCACTGTTGTACTAGAAATGCCATTAATTCGGGTATTCCAATAGTCGAATTTACTTTGAGGATCAATGAGGGTATAGAAGTTATTAACAATTTGATTATCACGAACGGCAACAATCGCTAAAGAACAAGCACTATCTGGCTGGCGATTGGCCGTTTCAAAATCCATTGCGATAAAATTCATTAAGCGTCAACTCCTAAAGATGTGGTGTCCAGTTCAATTGGACAGTGATCAGAACCGTAGATATTAGTTAAAATCTTAGCATCTTGAATTTGATCCTGTAGGGCATTGCTAACGACGAAGTAATCAATCCGCCAACCAGCATTATTATCACGAGCGTGGAAACGATAGCTCCACCATGAATAAATACCAGTTTGTTCTGGGTATAAATAACGGAAAGTATCCGTAAAACCTGCATTCAGTAACTTGGTAAAACTTTGACGTTCTTCATCTGAAAAGCCTGCATTATGATGATTTGTTCTCGGGTTCTTTAAGTCAATTTCTTCGTGAGCAACATTGAGATCACCGCAGAAAATAACGGGCTTAATGGCAGATAATTGCGTCACATATTCTCGAAATGCATGGTCCCAATCTAAACGATAAGGCAGACGTTTAAGTTCGCTTTGTGAATTGGGGGTATAGCAAGTAACCAAATAAAAAGCTGGATACTCTAACGTAATCACGCGGCCTTCTTGATCGTGTTCTGGCAGACCTAAACCATAAGTTACTTGCAAAGGTTGGTGCTTAGTAAAAATAGCAGTGCCTGAATAACCCTTACGTTCTGCATAATTAAAATATTGATAGTAACCTGGTAAATCTAATTCAACTTGACCAGCTTGCATTTTAGTTTCTTGGATGCAGAAAAAGTCTGCATCCAAATCTTTAAAAGTTTGCGCAAAGTCTTTTTTTAAAACGGCACGTAAGCCGTTCACGTTCCAAGAGATAAATTTCATTGTAAACTCCTTAGTAACTGATCTAATAAGTTTTAGCTGCCGTTAATTGTAACAAACTTTATCAAAAAGTGCGACAGTCCTAGCTTTTCTTGAATATCTTAAGCTAACTGCTTAGAGATAAATAGGGCAGACTAGTTTATTAGCCAAAATGCTAAAATTCATGATTAAAGTAGCAGTGTTAACTGAAATTTGTTCTATAATAGAGCATACCCATTTTTAGCATGACTTCAGGGTAAGTAATTCAGATAGTCAACAAACGTTTTTTTTGTTAGACTTAGTTAGAATATTGAGAATGCATTGAAGAGGAAGATTCCATGTCAATTTTTGAAGACTTAAACATCCCGATTTTAGAAAAAACACCAATGAGTCATTATACTTTTACCAAAACTGGTGGTCCCGCAGACTACTTGGCTTTTCCTGAGAACGATCAAGAAATATCAGTTTTAATCAAACGTGCACATGAAGCTGGCATGCCAGTGACAATTGTTGGCAATGCAAGCAATATGATTATTCGTGACGGTGGTATTGAAGGGCTGGTTATTTTATTAACCCGGATTGAGGAGATTCAACACCAAGAAGATCAATTAATTGTTAGTGCTGGGACACCATTAATGACAGTTTCTGAAGCAGCGTATCGATTTGGTTTGACTGGTTTAGAGTTTGCAGCAGGCATTCCCGGTAGTGTTGGTGGTGCTGTCTTTATGAATGCCGGGGCATACGGCGGTGAAGTTAGCAATGTGATTACTGAGATTAAAGTTTTGGATGAGCTTGGCGATTTACATGTGTTAGCAGGCGATGAAATCCGTTTTAGCTATCGTCACAGTATTATCCAAGAAGCACCTTTAACGGTTATTTCAGCAACCTTTGCTTTAAAACCAGGTGAACCAGAAAAAATTCGTAAAACAATGGACGCTTATAATCAAGCCCGGGCTTCAAAACAACCTCTTGATTTGCCTTCTTGTGGTAGTGTCTTTAAACGACCAACTGGTTATTATACCGGCCCTTTAATTCAAAAGGCGGGCTTGCAAGGGAAGACTGTTGGTGGCGCACAAGTTTCTAAGAAACATGCTGGTTTCATTGTGAACGTTGACCATGCTACCGCAACTGATTATTTAAACTTAATCGGATTGATTATTAAAACAATCAAAGCAAAATTTGGTGTCACTTTAGAGCCAGAGGTACGAATTATCGGTCGTGAAAGTGAACAAGACGAGTTACCTAAAGCTTAAAAAAAGTGTTTGAGATTTAATATCTCAAACACTTTTTTATTTAGGCTTTATTAATCATCATTCCGAAATTTAGGACGACGCGTACGTAACTTGACTAGTGTTCGGCCTAAATGTGGGGTGGTTAAATACTGTTGCAATGTTGGAATTAGGTCAGTGAAATCAACTTCTGTCATTAACGGCAATTTTGCTGCCGAAGGCCAAAAATGATTATCAAATAACTGCCAAATTTCTTCACGATCTTCAACGGAACAATGCACTGAATCAATGCCATATAAGGTAACACCACGCAGAATAAATGGTAAAACGGTCGTCTGTAATTGAATACCGCCTGCATTACCACTTACGACTAAGTGACCATTTTGAAAAACTTGGGGAATGAGTTGGCTTAATAAGCTACCACCAATATTGTCAAAGACGACGCCATATTTTTGTTTAGCTAACGGTTTAACTGGATCTAAACCGGCTTCGCCAGGGGTGATGACTTGACTGGCACCCATTGAAATTAATTTTTCAGATAGCTCCTTTTGACGCGTGACCACAGTAATGTTCTGATAACCAAGTTGTGCTAAGATTGCCAGTTGCCAACCACCAACACCACCGGTAACGCCTGTAATGAGTAAAGGAACATCTTTATTGGTCATGATCTGACTAGGTAAGACTTTAGTAATGCCCATGGCCGCCGTTACACCTGCCGTACCCACCATCATCGCTTCTTTAAGGGAACGTTTATCAGAAAGATGTTGCAAAAAGTGACCAGGCACATCAACACTTTCCTGATAGCCGCCATCAAGGCTAACACCAATATCCCAACCAGTTGCGACAACTTCTTGACCAATTTGGAAGCGGGGATGATTCGAGGCAATCACCCAACCACTAAAGTCGACACCAGGTACGCGAGGAAACTCACGAATTACCCCGCTGTTTTTCTTTAAGGTGAGGGCGTCTTTATAGTTGATATCACTGTAAGCAACTTGAACTCGTACATAATCAGGTTTGAGATCAGGAATTTTAATGGAGGTCATTTCAGGAACCGGATTAGTATCTTTCAATGAAATAACCAGCGCTTTTTTTTTGCATTGGGCACATCTCCTATAATCAAAGCTTGTTAGTTCTATTATATCTGCTTAATAACATAAAACCAAGTTAATTTGAAGGCGCTTTAATATTTAGAAGTATTGTGGTTAGGATTGATTAAAAACGAAGTGAAGACAATTTTAAATAAAGAAGTTTATTTATTGTCTCAATAAACTTGGCAGTTGATTTAACTTACGTTATAATTGAGCGGTTTAGTAAACAAAAAGTTATCTGACAAAAAGTTTAGCAGAAATCAGAGGACGAATTTATGGAATTTGGACAAAAATTAAGGTCATTACGGATTTTAAAAAATCTAACTCAAGAAGAATTAGGGGAGCGGACCGATTTAACTAAAGGTTATATTTCGCAATTAGAAAATAATCAATCATCGCCAACCGTCGAAACTTTGCAAGATATTTTAACTGTTTTAGGCGTAAGCTTGGCCGACTTTTTCTCTGATAAACAACCTGATCCGCAAGTGCTTTTTAAAATTGATGATCAAGTTAATTATCAAGACGAAGACCTCGGTTATGACTTGAGTTGGTTGGTGACGGAATCCAATGAACACGATATGGAACCCGTATTATTAACTATTCAACCTGGTGGTGCTTTTAAGAGCTTTGCACCATCACCATCGGAAAGTTTTATCTATGTGTTAAAAGGAAGCGTCAAATTAACTTGGGGGGATCACGAAGCCACTGCTCGGTTGCACGAGAGTCTCTATTTCCCAGCAACGCAACCCCATCAACTAAGCAATCCAGCTAATAAACCTGTGACATTGCTGTTAGTGGCAACAGAATCATATTTGTAAAACTTGGCAGTCAACCAAGCAATTATTGGAGGTTATCATGGTTAAACCAATTATTGAGTTAAAAAATATCACAAAGCGCTATGATGATGGTTTTACAGCACTAGAAAATATTGATCTAGTTATTGAACCTGGCAAGTTTTATTCATTATTGGGGCCATCGGGGTCAGGTAAGACGACAATTTTGCGAATTATCGCTGGGTTTACCGATGCCACAGAAGGCGAGGTTATCTTTGAAGGCAAAAAAATTAATGATTTGCCAGCAAATCAACGCAAAGTAAATACGGTCTTTCAGAATTATGCTTTATTTCCCCATATGGATGTTTTTGACAATGTGGCGTTTGGTCTAACACTTAAGAAACGTCCAGAAAAAGAAATTCGTGAACGTGTTTTAAGCGCCTTAAAAGTTGTGCAATTGCCAGGTTACGCTAATCGAGAGATTAGTGAATTATCTGGTGGTCAGCAACAGCGGGTTGCTATTGCTCGAGCAATTGTCAATGAACCTAAAGTACTTTTGTTAGATGAGCCACTGTCAGCGCTTGATATGAAATTACGTAAAGACATGCAATATGAGTTGCGTGAATTACAACAACGCTTAAAAATTACCTTTATTTTTGTCACTCATGATCAAGAAGAAGCTTTGGCCATGAGCGATGAAATTTTTGTCATGAACGATGGTAAGGTCTTGCAAAGTGGCACACCAGTTGATATTTATGATGAACCTATTAACCATTTTGTTGCTAATTTCATTGGTGAAAGTAATATTTTACCTGGCAAAATGATCAAAGACTTTGAAGTTGAATTTGTCGGTAAGAAGTTCGAATGTGCAGATGCTGGTATGCGATCTGGGGAAAAAGTAGAAGTTGTTTTACGGCCGGAAGATTTGGATATTACAACGCCAGAACAAGGTAAATTAGTCGTGACGGTGGACACGCAATTATTTCGGGGCGATCACTTTGAAATCGTGGGTTATGACGAAGATGGCAATGAGTGGCTCATTCATTCTACGAACCCTGTTAAAGATGGCAAAAAAATCGGGCTTACTTTTGAACCGGAAGATATTCACGTCATGCGTTTCGGTGAAAAAGAAGAAGATTTCGATGCACGTTTGGAACAATATGAGGAGGACTAAGATTGAAAAAAACACGTTCTTTCTTTATGATTCCCTATTTAGCCTGGATTTTGCTGTTTGTCTTGGCACCACTAATTTTGATTTTGTATCAATCATTTACAAATAGTGCCGGTCAATTTACGCTGCAAAATTATGTAACTTATGGCACCTCTTGGGTTTATTTAAAAATGTCCTTAAATTCATTTTGGTATGCCTTGTTGATTACGATTGTCACCTTATTAATCAGTTACCCAACTGCCTATTTTCTTAGTAAAACTAAACGGCAACAGCTGTGGCTATTATTGATTATTTTACCAACTTGGATCAATTTATTATTAAAGACATATGCTTTTATTGGGTTGTTTTCGCAAACTGGTTCCATCAATCAATTTTTAACTTTTGTGGGGATTGGTCCTAAGCAACTACTGTTTTCAGATTCTAGTTTTCTTTTGGTTGCCAGTTATATTGAAATACCTTTCATGATTTTGCCAATCTATAATGCCATTGTGCAATTAGATCCTGCACTTGTGAATGCCAGCCGTGATTTAGGTGCGACCAATTTTCAAACTTTTCGGAAAGTTATTTTCCCTTTAACATTAAGTGGTGTTAAGGCCGGTGTTCAAGCGGTCTTTATTCCATCATTATCACTCTTTATGGTGACACGTTTAATTGGTGGTAACCGCGTGATTACACTGGGAACTGCTATTGAAGAACATTTCATGACCACAATGAACTGGGGCATGGGTTCGACAATTGGTGTGATTTTAATTGTGATGATGTTTATCATCATGTTTTTAACTAATGATCGTAAGAAGAAACATCGGGAGGTAATGGCAGATGAAAAAGAAACACTTTAGTACAATTTATTTAGTTTTAGTCTTTCTGTTGTTATATATTCCGATTTTCTACTTGATCTTTTATTCGTTTAATAAAGGCGGCGACATGAACCGCTTCACTGGTTTTACTTGGCAGCATTACCTTGATTTGTTTGCGGACCAACGGATGCTGATCATCGTATTAGACACGTTATTGTTGGCTTTATTGTCGTCATTAATTGCTACTTTGGTAGGGACAATGGGAGCAATTGGGATTGCCGCACGCAAGCAAAAGAAAGTGAAGTCTGCCTTATTGACGTTAAACAATGTGTTGATGGTTTCGCCAGATGTCATTATTGGGGCTAGCTTTTTAATTTTGTTTACAGCGTTGGGGATTAGCCTAGGCTTTGGTTCAGTCTTGATTTCTCACATTGCTTTTTCGATTCCAATTGTCGTGTTGTTGGTCTTACCTAAGGTTAATGAAATGGATTCGTCTTTAATTAATGCCGCCATGGATTTAGGCGCAACGCGTTGGCAAACTTTTAGCCGTGTGATTGTACCGTTTATTGCGCCAGGAATTTTCTCAGGCTTTTTCATGGCCTTTACGTACTCGTTAGATGACTTTGCCGTAACCTTCTTCGTCACTGGTAATGGTTTTGCTACCTTAGCTGTGGAGATTTACTCGCGTGCGCGCCAGGGCATTAGTTTAGAGATTAATGCCCTGTCAGCGGTCATGTTTGTCTTTGCATTAATCTTGGTTGTTGGTTATTACTTCATTGAACAATACTCGCAATCTCGCCGTAAACGTAAGTCGGGCAAGAGCACCTTGGGAACTGAGGTGATGCTGCCGTGAAAAAATTACTAACGATGTTCTTCGGCATTGTGGCGCTCTGTGGTTTGCTGTTCTTCACCAGTCATCAGTTATCCGAAAGTCAAGGTAGTGTCACCACTAAAAATACACTCAATCTGTTTAATTGGGGCGATTATATTGATCCTGCTTTAATTAAAAAGTTTGAAAAAGAAACTGGCTACCACGTTCAATACGAAACTTTTGATAGTAATGAAGCCATGTACACGAAGATTAAGCAAGGAGGAACGAGTTATGATCTTGCTGTTCCTAGTGATTACATGATTGAAAAAATGCGCAAAGCTCATTTATTATTACCAATTGATCGCAGTAAATTAACCAACTTTAAAAACTTAGATCCTTTGTTCTTGCATAAGAGTTTTGACCAAGAAAATCGTTATTCAATTCCTTATTTTTGGGGAACGTTAGGTATAATTTATAATGATCGCAAAGTTCAAGCTAATGAAATGCAGCACTGGCAAGACTTGTGGAATCCTAAGTGGCGTGACAGTCTTATGCTGGTTGACTCTGCTAGAGATATTATGGGCATGGCTCTTATTTCGCAAGGACATTCTGTTAATACAACGAATACCGCTGAAATGGTAGCAGCACAAAAGAAATTGGATCAATTATCTGGTAATGTTAAGGCGATTGTCGCTGATGAAATTAAGCTTTATATGATTCAAAATGAAGCACCAATTGCTGTTACTTGGTCCGGTGAAGCTAGTGAAATGTTGGCTGGTAATTCGCATTTACATTATGTTGTTCCTAATGAAGGTGGCAACTTATGGTTTGACAACATGGTGATTCCAAAGACGGCTAAAAATAAAAAAGCGGCCTATGCTTTTATGAATTTCATGCTTCGTCCGCAAAATGCGGCACAAAATGCTGAATATGTTGGTTACGCCACACCTAATAAGGCAGCTAAACAACTATTACCAGCAAGTATTCGCAATGACCGGCAATTCTATCCACCTGAAAGCACGATTAAAAATCTTGAGGTTTATGCCGATTTAGGTGCAACCAAAGTTGAAGAATACAACGATCTGTTTTTAAAATTCAAAATGTATCGTCAATAATCATTTAAATAAGTTTAAGAAAGTGACGCAAAACTGCGCCACTTTTCTTTAATTAAGCACTAAATAAAGTCTGGTTGTTAAATTGGTTTAGTGATCATTTGTTAAAAGTCTGTCATTGTAATAAACTAACAATATAGTTGTGGACGGGAAATGTGAATCCAGTCATTGCAGTCACCTTTATGAGGATCGATTTTTACACCAAAAGATTTAATTAAAGGGAATCAATGCTAAGTGGTCTACTTTGGACACAATTTTGTATCCTTTAGTGAAGGGAGTCTTCATATGAGTATTAATTGGGGTCAATTGATCTCGCTACAAAATTTTATGAACTTAATTGATATTCTAGTGGTATGGTATTTTATTTATAAGTTGATTATGATTGTCCGTGGCACCAAAGCGGTACAGTTGTTCAATGGTATTGTGGTTATTATTATCATTAAGGCCATTAGTTATTTTCTTAATTTGCACACCGTTTCTTATATCATGGATATGGTGATCAATTGGGGCGTTGTCGTGCTGGTGGTTATCTTTCAGCCAGAAATACGGCGGGCCTTGGAGCGAATTGGGCGCAGTCAGGTATTTGGCGGAACGACGCATCAAGCACAAGAAGAAACCGATAAATTTATCAATGCGCTTGATAAAGCCATTCAATACATGTCGAAACGCCGAATCGGTGCTTTAATGACAATCCAAATGAATACTGGTTTGGAAGATTATATTGAGACAGGTATTCCACTAGAAGCAGATGTTTCAGGGGAATTGTTAATCAATATTTTTATTCCAAATACACCACTTCATGATGGCGCGGTGATTATTCGTGATAATAAAATTGCAGTTGCCGCTGCGTACTTGCCACTTTCTGATAGTAATATGATTCCTAAATCGTTAGGTACGCGTCACCGTGCTGCAGTTGGTATTAGTGAAGTGACGGACGCTTTAACCATTGTGGTTTCCGAAGAAACTGGTGAAGTTACGATTACGAAGAATAGTCAGTTAATTCATGGCTTAAGTCGCGAAGATTATCTGAAATATTTACACGCACATTTAGATAGTACCGAAGAACAGAAGAACTTAGTGCAACAAGTTCTCAATTTCTTTACGAAAGGTGGGTCTAAAAAATGAAAGACTTTTTTAACCGACCTTGGGTATACCGTGTCTTATCACTAGGATTAGCGGTTTTATTATTTGTTTATGTCACGAGTCAAAACTTAGGTTCAACTCGTTCAAGTCAAAGCACGGAACAAACTGCAGTTGCTAATACGAAAGAAACATTAAACGAGAACCTTCAAGTTGATGCAGACCTTGACACTTACTATGTTACTGGGTATCCTAAAAAGGTTTCAATTACCATTGCTGGACCTAATGCTAATGTTGTGGCAGCAAAGAATACACGTAATTTCCGTGTTTATATTGACGTACGACATTTAAAAGTTGGCACACATACCGTTAGAATTAAACAATCTGGTTTAAATAAGTCACTAAGTTATGTCATTAAACCAGCAACGGTTAAGGTTACCATTTCTACCCGAGCGGATAAGACCTTCCCAATTCAAGCTAACTATAAATCTAGTAAGATTACTGACGGCTATTTAACAGATACGCCAGAAATTAGTCCGTCAACAGTTCGTGTTTCTGGCGCTAAGAGTGAAGTTGCCCGTGTTAAACAAGTTGTGGCCAACTTAAATCTAAGCAATAATACGACCGAAAGTTTCGAACAAGAAGTCTTACTGGAGGCTTTGGATAAGAATGGCAATGCAGTAGATGTCTTATTGACACCACAAACCGCACATGTCGAATTGCCGGTTTATCTGCCTAGTAAAAAAATAAAACTTGATTTAACCCCAAGTGCTTCAAGCGATGATACAAAGAAATATTCATTAACAAGTTCAGTTAATTCAGTAACCGTTTATGCACCACAAGCTGTATTAGATAGACTAGATAAAACGTTAACGGTTCCTGTTGATGTTAAAGGAATTAGTAATAATACCCAAAAGACGGTCAAAATCGTTAAACCTGATGGTGTGGTTAGCACTAATCCTGCTTCGATTGCTGTTAATGTTCAAGTGGTTCAGTCTAATGCTGAATCATCTTCATCAAGTTCCAGTAGTGCTAGTCAATCAAGCGAGACAAGCAGTTCAACCAGCACTAATGTTAGTTCGAATCAGTCCTCTGATTCAACAAGTGCAAGTTCCAGTGAGTCCGATGATGAAACAACCAGCAGTAGTCGTTCTTCATCATCTTCTTCCACAAGTAATAGCACATCGCCGGCTACGAGCGATGATTCTGAATAATGTTGGTAAATGTTAGGAGAGATTTTAATGGTTAAATATTTTGGTACAGATGGTGTTCGCGGAATTGCCAATCAAGAATTAACACCTGAGTTAGCATTTAAATTAGGTCGTTGTGGTGGTTATGTTTTAACACAACATGCCCAAGAGGGTGAAGATCGTGAAAATGCTGTTCCTCGCGTTTTGGTTGCTCGGGACACACGTGCTTCAGGTCAATTGTTGGAATATGCTTTAATTTCTGGATTATTGTCTGTTGGCATTGAGGTCTTGAAGTTAGGTGTGATTACAACCCCAGCTGTTGCTTACTTAGTCAAAGCACAAGGTGCCGATGCTGGTATTATGATTTCTGCATCACATAATCCAGCTGCTGATAATGGTATTAAGTTCTTCGGACCTGATGGTTACAAACTTTCAGATGAGGAAGAAGAAGAGATTGAGAAGTATTTAGACGCACCAGAAGATACTTTACCTCGGCCAGCTGCTGCTGGGTTAGGAACTGTTGATGATTATCCAGAAGCTGCCCAGAAGTACTTACAGTTTATTGAACAGACAGTTTCTGATAACTTAACTGATCTTAAAGTAGTTGTTGATGGTGCTAATGGTTCTACAAGTAAATTAGTTAATCGGCTCTTTGCTGATTTAGATACTGATTTCCAAACTTTAGCAACTAATCCTAACGGTTTAAATATTAATGATCACGTTGGTTCAACTCATCCAGAAAAATTAGCAGCTAAAGTTGTTGAAACAGGCGCTGATGTTGGGTTGGCTTTTGATGGCGATGGCGATCGTTGTATTGCCGTTGATGAACAAGGTAATATTATTGATGGCGATAAGATTTTATATGTCTTAGGGACTTATTTTGCCCAACGTGGTCGTTTGAAAAACGACACAATCGTGACGACGGTAATGAGTAATATTGGTCTTTATAAAGCAATTGAACAAGCTGATTTAAAGTCTGTCCAAACACAAGTTGGTGACCGTTATGTGGTAGAAGAAATGCGAGCTCATGACTATAATCTAGGTGGCGAACAGTCAGGCCATATTGTCATCTTTGACTATCATAATACTGGTGATGGCATGCTGACGGGGATTCAATTGTTGAATATCATGAAGCAAACAGGTAAGAAGTTGTCTGAATTAACGGCGCCTGTTAAGACTTATCCGCAAAAATTAGTCAACGTTAAAGTCAGTGATAAGAAACATTGGCGTGATCATCCAGCAATTGTCGAAGCTATTGATACTGTTGAGAAAGAAATGGCTGGCGACGGTCGTATTTTGGTACGTCCTAGCGGTACGCAATCATTATTGCGCGTCATGGCTGAAGCACCAACAGTTGATTTAGTTGAAAAATATGTTGATCAAATTGCCGACGTTGTTCGTAATGAAATCGGTGTTGAATAAAGTTCGCTTTTAAAAATATTTAGGTTTTTAGACGCAGTCACAATCGTGGTTGCGTCTTTTTTTGTGTCTGCAAAATTAAATTAGCTAGAGCAGCGATTGTTGATATCGCCATACCAATATAAAATATTTGGATATACCAATTTAGATATATGTGTTGACAACATCGTTTTAAAGCAATAGAATTGCAAATGTACCAATTTTATAAATTTAAAATATTGATATATACCAATTTAGAAAAGGTGATTAATAATGTGTGGAATTGTCGGTGTAGTTGGGTCAACTTCAACAACGGATATTTTATTAACAGGACTTAAACGATTAGAGTATCGCGGCTACGATTCAGCTGGAATTTACGTTAATGATCAAGCTGGTCATGATTATTTAGTTAAGACCGTTGGAAAAATTGCTAAATTGGAAGCAGCTTTAACGCCAGAGGTTCAAGGAACAGTCGGTATTGCCCATACGCGGTGGGCAACGCATGGGCAACCCAGCGTTGCTAATGCCCATCCGCAATTTTCAACATCGAAACGTTTTTATTTGGTTCATAATGGTGTCTTGAATAACTACCATGAATTAATTGACCAATATCTCAGCGATGTTAAGCTGGCAAGTCAAACCGATACAGAAGTCATTGTGCAATTGGTGGCCCATTTTGTTGAAGACGAGGGCTTAACCACCTTGGCTGCTTTTCAAAAAACATTGCAACTTTTAGACGGTTCCTATGCCATTTTATTAGTGGATCAAGCTCATCCCGAACAAATCTTAGTTGGTAAAAATAAGAGTCCTTTGTTAATCGGTGTCGGTGAAGGATTCAATCTAGTAAGTTCAGATGCGTTGGCTACCTTTGATCAAACTGAAAATTATTTAGAACTTCGTGATCAGGAAATGGCGATTGTTCAAAAGGACAATGTTAAAATTTATGATGCTCATGGTGTCCAACAGTCACGAACGATCACGCAAATTAAAATCGATCATTCATCAGTCTCAAAAGGCAGTTATCCTACTTTTATGCTCAAAGAAATTGATGAACAACCAGCTGTGATGCGACGAATTGCTCAAGAATATTTTGACGAAGAACGACAAGTGACAGTTGATCAGGATTTATTGGCGGCTTTAAGTGCGGCTGATCGTTTGTACTTCGTTGCGGCAGGGACTAGCTACCATGCTAGCCTTGTTGGGAAACGTTTGTTTGAAAAGTACACGGAGATTCCTGTCGAAGTTGGTGTTGCTAGTGAATTCGGCTATCACTGGCCATTATTATCAAAACGACCATTTTTTGTTTTCTTATCACAAAGCGGGGAGACAGCCGATAGTCGTCAAGTTCTAGTTGAAGCTAAGCGGCGACATTTGCCAGTGCTGGTGATTACTAATTCTGCCAACTCAACTTTGGCACGTGAAGCTGATTACACATTATTGCTACATGCTGGCCCGGAAATCGCAGTTGCTTCAACCAAAGCCTATACTGCCCAAATTGCTGTCGAAGCAGTTTTGGCTAAAGCTCTGGGTGAAAAATTGGCCATTCAAGCGGCTGTAGATTTCGATTTGCTAGGACAACTGGGCTTAGCTGCTAACGGCATGGAAACTTTGGTTTCTGAGAAAGACACTTGGTCTGAATTAGCACAAGATTATTTGCAAACAGCCAATGACGCTTTTTATATTGGTCGTGGTGTTGATTATGATGTCAGCTTAGAAGCTGCTTTGAAATTAAAAGAAATTTCTTATGTGCATACGGAAGGTTTTGCAGCTGGCGAATTAAAGCATGGTACGATTGCCTTAATTGAACCTGGTGTTCCAGTGATTGCCTTTATTACGGAACAAGCAACAGCCGCTCACACACGAGGTAATGTTCAAGAAGTTGTGGCACGTGGGGCAAAAGTCTTGGTCATTGCTAATCAAGACTGCAAAGATGTTGCTGATCAAATTATTTTACCAACCTTAACAACAGAATTAATGCCGCTACTCACTGGCGTTTGTGGTCAATTATTAGCCTATTATGCCACTTTACAACGTGGCCTTAATGTTGACCAACCTCGTAATTTAGCAAAAAGTGTGACTGTTGAATAACGTTAAGTTTAATAATTGACTCGTTAATTTAGGACTTCTTACTGCTTATTTTGTTAATACACTGTACTTTTTAAAGTAATCCAGTAAAATGAACGTAAACATTAAGATAGATGCTGGGAGAAAACAAACATGAAAACGGCTGTATTAACAGATAGTGCTTCCTCTTTTACGCCTGCTGAAGCAGAGGCGATGAATGTCACCATGTTACCAATCACGGTTATTTTTGGTGATCAAGAATATTTAGAAAATGTCACCATAACTGCACCTGAATTTTACCGCCGATTACATGATGAAGAACAATTGCCAACTACGGCACAGATTACCATGCACCAAATGCAAGAAGCGTTTGATCAGCTAAGTGCAGCTGGCTATGATGAAGTGATATGTATTAATTTATCTAGTGGTATTACAACTTTTTATGAGAATCTTTGCGCTTACGCACCAACTGTTACCAATATTAAGGTTTATCCTTTTGATACTAAGATCGCTAGTGCAGGTGAGGCTGATTTAGTTCGTTATGCAGCTTATTTGGTCGAACAAGGTGAGCATGCAGCAGAAATCTTGCCTAAATTAGCAGATTTGCGACAAACGATTGGGCTTGATTTTATCGTCGATAATTTATCTCATTTATTACGAACAGGACGGATTTCTAATACAAGTGCTTTGATTGGGAACTTACTACAAGTCAAACCTATGTTGACCTTTGATGAAGCGGGTAAAATTATTGTTGATGGTAAAGAACGCACAATGCGGCGTGCCTTTGCTCATGCCCTAAAGGATTTCGATCAGGCTCAAGCTGCAGTTGATTATCCATTACAAATTACAGTAATTGATGGCAATGTGCCTGAAACGGCTGCAGAATGGGTAGCCCAATTACAAGAACGGGACAGCCAACTAACGATTATTCAAAGCCATTTAGGACCAACTTTAGGGGTTCATACAGGTGAAGGCGTCATGGGGCTATTGTGGTCGCGTGATTGGCGCCGTGAATTAAAGGAGAAATAATCATGTTTTGCTACCAAGTAGATGCTGAACTGCAATTAGCCATTCCCCGCTTAAAAGATGCCGAGGCTGTTTTTGCTTTAATCCAAAAAGATCGCGAATATTTGGCTGAATGGTTACCGTGGGTGAAGCAAATGAAGTCGGTTGAAGCCGAACGCGACTTTATTAAAACCTCATTAGCTAATTTTGGTTCCGGAAAAAGTTTGAATTTGTTGATTTGGTATCGAGGTCAATATGCTGGCAATATTAGTTTCAATACCATTAATTCAGAAAATCATTCAGCAGATATTGGTTATTTATTGGGGCAAGATTTTCAACATTTAGGCATTATGCACCGCAGTGTTGCAGCCCTATTGGCAATCGGCTTTACTGAATATCAGCTTGAAAAAATCGTGATTAAAGCGGCAACTGGTAATCAGCCCAGTAATCAAGTTATTCAAAAACTAGGTTTACATCATGATGGCATTGAACGCCATGCTGAGGTGATTAATCAGCAATGGTTGGATTTAAATGTTTATTCTATTTTAAAAAGTGAATGGCAACACGCATAGTTAACTCAAAAAAGAACCGTTCTTGTTATAATGAACGTGTTCTTTATTTTTTTAGAACGGGAGTGTCATTTTAATGATTAAATTAGTTGCGATTGATATGGACGGAACCTTGTTAAATTCTAACCACGTTATTGCCCCACAGAATATACCCGTGATTAAAAAAGCGAGTGCCAGTGGTGTTAAAGTGGTTTTAACAACTGGTCGGCCCTTATCAGGCTTGCAAGCAGAACTCAAAACCCTAGGCCTGGTTGATTCAGATCAATATGTGGTCGCTTTTAATGGTTCTTTAGTTCAAAGTGTGACTGGTGAAATTTTGTCTAGTACAGTTTTTGATTTTTCTGATTATCTTGAATTAGAACAGTTGGCTAATCAGTATCAAGTTCACTTGGACATTGAAAATAATGATGCAATTTATACAACGAATCATAATATTAATACGACGGTTAGCACAGAATCCTATTTATTAAATTTACCAATTAAAATTCGCGATTTAGCCGAACTGCCACAAGATTTATTGATTCCTAAGTGTATGTATATTGATGATCCAGCCAAAATTGAGCGCTTTGTTGAGGAGATACCATCATCAATGCAGGATCGCTATAACTTCTTGTTATCGGATCGTGGTTACATTGATGTCGCACCTAAAGCCGCTACTAAGGCAAATGGTCTGCAAAAATTAGCAAACGTGCTAGATATTAAAGCTGACGAAATAATGGCAATTGGTGATCAACGCAATGATTTATCAATGTTAAATTATGTCGGCCTGCCTGTGGCAATGGGTAACGCTATCGATGATGTTAAGGCAGCCGCTCAATTTGTAACGGGTACTAATGATGACGGCGGTGTAGCCCAAGCACTGACGAAAGTTCTAGGTAATTAAATGGAATATCCTGAAGTTAGTTTAGCGACCTTTTGTCAACGACCTAATCGCTTCGTTGCGATTTGTCAGCTTGCCGGTCAGCAGGTGATTGTACATGTTAAAAACACTGGTAAATGTCGAGAATTATTAATTCCTGGTGTAACCGTGGCCTTGACCCATAGTCGTAACCCCAATCGCAAAACTGCTTATGATTTAATCGCAGTCAATAAAAATGGAAATTGGATTAATATTGATTCGCAAATACCCAACGATCTTGCAGAGACGGCGTTAAAAAGCGGTCTGATCAGTTTGCCAAATGTGCCACCGGTGAAATCTGTTCACCGTGAAGTTGTTTATCTGAATTCACGTTTGGATATTGCTGGTACGCTAATGGATGACAGCCCCTTTTTTGTTGAAGTGAAAGGAGTAACGCTTGAAGCAAACGGCTTGGCGGCTTTTCCGGATGCCGTGACAACCCGGGGCCTCAAACATGTGCAAACTTTACGTGAGGCGCAAAATAATGGCTATCATGCTTTTTTATTGTTCATTGTTCAAATGACAGGTATGCACGCCATGACGATTAATACCAAACTGCAGCCGGAACTAGCAACAGCTATTCGGTTAGCGCAAGCAGCTGGGGTCCAAGTTTTAGCTTATGACTGTCAAGTAACACCGGCTACGATTACGGTGAATCAACCGGTCATTTTTGATTTGGAACAGGACTATTAGTGCTACTTTTAAGTGTTATTTTCAATATGCTAGAATTAAACTATGAACTGTTTTTAAAATAAAGCTGAGGAGGTTATGATGAGTCGTAAATGGGAACGAATTTATTTTGGTTTAGCAATAATGATAATGATTTTAATTTTTATTAGCTCATCAATGACTTACCATCAACAAACGGTAACACCTGAATTAGGGCGATTAAACTTAAATTGGCTACATCGTTGGTTAGATCCTGTTAAAATTAACTATGCTGGTAATATTTATTCTGTTGAAACAGAAGGCTTAGTTGGTATGATTGAATTTTTACTGCGTAAGTTGGCACATTTTGGTAGTAATTTTTTGTTAGGTTTATTTGCATATTGGGGTTTCACTAGTAAAGTTCCCAATAAGTGGTTTAGATCAGTGTTAATCTGGTTAAGTTGTACGGGTTATGCAGCATTTGACGAATTTCATCAGTTATTAACCGGTGATCGCACGCCAATGATCCAAGATGTGATGTTAGATGCCACTGGGGCATTATGTGGTGTCATTATCGCGACGATTGTTATGATTATTTTAGAAGCTAAAGCCAACAAGAAAAAATTGTTGACTGCAAAATAAAAATGACGCTAAAGATTGATGGATTACCCAGCTAGGCTTGCGCTGACAGTCTGATTTTGATATGATTAATAACGGTTTTAACCAAGTTTGTTAATGAAAGAAGGAGAAGCGAATGTCAGGACATTCAAAATGGCATAATATCCAAGGCCGTAAAAATGCACAAGATGCTAAACGCGGTAAAATTTTCCAAAAATTATCCCGTGAACTATACATGGCTGCAAAGAGTGGTGATCCTGATCCCGCAAACAACGCTTCATTACGCTTGGTGATGGATAAAGCACGCGCTGCCAATATGCCTAAAGACAATATTGAACGCGCCATCAAAAAAGCGCAAGGTAGCGATGGTGAAAGTTACGAAGAAGTTACTTATGAAGGCTATGCACCAGGCGGTGTTGCTGTTTTAGTTGAAGGTTTAACTGATAACAAGAACCGGACCGCATCAAGTGTTCGAGTTGCCTTTACTCGTAATGGCGGTAATTTAGGTGCCACTGGTTCAGTTAGCTATATGTTTGACCGTCGTGGTTATTTTGCAATTGACCGGACAACAACAGATGCTGACGAAGATCAAATGCTAGAAGATGTCATGGATGCTGGTGCTGATGACTTACAAACTTCTGATGAAGCTTTTGAGATCTATACTGATCCTAAAGATTTCACAGCAGTTCGTGATTCTCTTCAGGAAAAAGGTTATCAATTTGCAAGTTCAGAATTGACAATGGTTCCTGAAAACACAACGCCTGTTCCTGCAGACAAAGTTGAACAATTTGAGCGCATGATTGATCTTCTTGAAGATGATGATGATATTCAAAATGTTTACCATGCTGGCGAATTACCAGACGAAGACTAATTTAGTTTATGTATGAAGGATTGAGACATTGTCTCAATCCTTTTTTGTTTCAGAGCAATTTTTTTAACTCCTTGTTCTGATGCTGGTAATAAAAATATTGATTCTGCAGATTATCATTTCGCTGCCGATAATAGCTATGTGCGTAACCAATAATCAATACACAAAACGTCATGATCATTAAGGTTAACAGCGTAATGCTACCTTTAGCTTGTTGTCGACTAGTATGCGGGTTGCTGATCGTTGGGTGCTGTTTTTTTATGTTTTTGTTGCTTACTGACATCAGTTTTGTCCTTTTCAGATACGGGATTAATTAAGAATCCGTAAGTGTTTTGCTCGTGGTTCATTGTTTCAAGGGTACAAGTTAGTAGTGGCTGTTGATAAGCAAATTCAACTGTTCGAATCTGATAAAATAAGGGCATGTAACCGAGACCAGATTCGTTACCAAAAACTAAATTAAAACCACCACTACCATATTTTTTGTTCAAGTTATAAGTTTTACCATTATGATGCTTAACGCTTAATTTTTTTGAATTAGAATGCTCTGTTTGTAAATCCGCCTGTTTTAAAAATTCCTCGAGTTGAATGGCAGGTATCCCGGGATCCTCCTTGAGTTTGGTCATCTTGTTAGTCATAGTTAAGCCCGTTTTTAGTGAACATACGGCTAACTGACAAATTAATAGTAGAATGAATACACTAAAAACAGTTTCAATTAAGGTGAAACCGGCACGCTTACGCTTCATTAGCTGCCACTCTCTTTTTTAATTGGAGATTTTCTTGTCGGACTTCTACTAACTTGTCTTGGGAGATTTGGACTGATTTTTCACCGCTAATGATTGTTTGGGCTAGTGCCAAACTGACTGCAGATAAACTTAAAAGACAGAACATGCTTTCCACGAGGATAAAACCACTTCTACGATGCAGATTTGACATTTAAACGCCCCCAATATAGTTGTGCTGTTAGTTTATAATCGCCACCACGATTATTAAGAAAGACAATGGTCATCGGCTTTTTGGATTTACCATCAACAATTGACGCTAAAAAGGTTGCGTTACTACCAAAGGTAATTGAATCGGGAAACTGAACAACTCGCTGCCAGTTACGCTTTTGTGTTTCAAAACAGACCGTTTTATCAGGATTATATTTCACATAGACAACAGTTTGGTGAGTAACACTATAATTAACGGCACTATCCCAGGCTCGTTTATAAGCAAGAACGGCCAACTCTTCGCTGAGTTTTGGTGAGGGTGTTCGATAATAGTGGCTACCAATCAACAGCAAGCTAGATAATATAAATAAAGTTAATGTCATTTCAATTAAAGTAAAAGCTGGTAGTAAAATTCTTTTGGTCATCTATTTGGCGATTTCAAGTTCCATTTTGTTAGCTTTATCTGCCTGTTCTTTGGTGATATAACCACTGTCTTGCAAATCGCCCCAAGAAGTAGGTTGACCATTCTCACTTTCATAAAGCATGACTTGAGTTTCCATATTTTTGGCAAAGGCTGCGTCAACACTCTTTTGTGCGGACCCTTTTTGCTGATTTAAATTGGGTAGCATGACGATTAAGAGCATTGCAATAATAAGTAAAACTAGACTCATTTCAATTAAGGTGAAGCCGTTGCGCTTCTTAGAATGTGTTGATAAAAATTTCATGGTTAAATTCCTTTCATAATGTCGTAAATTGGCATCAAAATTTGTAAATAAAGGGCACCGATAATCAAGGCAATCACGATAAATAATAGGGGTTGAACTTGTTCAATCAGTGTTTTTAGTTGGTGCTCCAGCTCAGCAAAGTTTCGCCGCGCTAAAACATTCAATTCTAATGTTTTAAATGCTTTAGTGTCGCCTTTAGCCAATAAAAGTTCTAATTCTTGGGGGAGCAAGGGATCTTGTTCAATGATATTAGTTAAGGTTGTACCCTGTTTTAGCTGTTGCGTAACATTTTGGGCGACGAATGTTTGCAGTGACTGATTATTAAAGCTTGTCATAAAAGTAAGAATCTCTTGAAGCGAGAGTCCGCTGCCTAATAAATGGGCGAGGTCCTTAAATAAGATAAAGTTATAGTAAGCACGAAAGACTCTTTTTAATACTGGAAGTCGTAATACGAGATAACGCCATTTTTCACGAGAAATTAGTCGACTGACAATTAAAAGAATGACTACCACACTAACTATTAAAATCACAGGCCACATCAGTGAATTTGAACGTTGATTTGCTGGTAATAGGCTTTGCAATTGTGGTTTTAGCACTAATTGAATAAAGATAACTAAGCCGCTCATCATGATGAGTAAAACGATTGGATAGGCCATTAAACTGCGCAATTGTTTTACTTGCTTACGCTGTTCCCGTAAAAAGAGCACGTTATCTTGACAACAAGCCGCCAGATCACCGTGCTGATCGGCAATTTCAAGCTGCATGATTAAGTTAGGTTGATCAATAATGGTTGCCAATGTCTGGGCTAAGCTAGAACCGTTATTTAACGCTTCTTGCATGATGGTTGCTTGAACATGAGAAATAATCATTAAGCGTTTAGCAAACACGATAATATCCTGTGCTGGATAGCCATTATTTAATAATTGACCACTAAGTTCTAGTAGTTCAATCGTCTGTTCTGGTTTTAACTTTTTGAACTGATACTTAACCCCATCGATAATCTTGTAGCGTTTGTTCCGTGATAGTGCCATCTTTTTGTGCGGCTTGCAAATCTGTCCACCAATTATGCAACTCATTGCTGGGTTTATTAATCGCGGCAGTAATCAGATCGGGCGGTAGCAAATCTAAGGCAATTTTAAGTGTTTCGTCAGTAGTTGTAGGAATTAATCTTTGATAGCAACATGCGGTTAGTGCGTTTGTAAGCGATGAATTATGAACGCCTAGATCTAATAGTCGCTTAATAACGCCACTTGCTGAGCGTGCGTGCAGTGTTGCTAAAACTAAATGACCACTTAATGCGGCTTGGACTGCAATAGCAGCTGTTTCTTTGTCTCTAATTTCACCAATGACAAGCACATCCGGCCGTAAACGCAAACTTATTTTTAACAGTGCTGGATAAGTCATTTGCGCCTCTTCATTGACTTGTAGTTGAATAAAGCGTGGCTCCACAATCTCGGTTGGGTCCTCAATCGTTAAAACCGTTGCTTGTTGACTTAATTCCTGAGCTAAGTGATACATTAGCGTTGTTTTACCAGACCCAGTTGGTCCAGCAAAAACTAATAATCCACGTCGTTTTAGTAGTTTGTGTAATTCTTGATAACGTTTTGGATTAATAAACGCACATGATTTTGTTTCTTGTGCTAATAGTCTGACGACGAGTGATTCACGATTAAGATAATCGCCAACTGTTGCTAATCGTAGGTCAATGCTTAAATCATCTTGCTGATAATGCCATGCACCAATCTGTGGACGTCGGTGTTCACTTAAATCCATTTGCGCTTGGAATTTCAAATAATTAATCATAATTTGTCCCTGTTCGAGTGATAATTCAGCAAGTAACGTTGTTGCTAAAATATTGCGTCCAATTAATTGCCAACCAGCCAATTGAGGCTTAAAAAATAAGTCGTGATATTCTTTGGCTACAGCTGTTCTGATTAATTCGTGAACATCATTTGCAATTGTCACATTTTCACCTCCTTCATGAGTTAAGTACACCATAAAATTCAAAAGTAACTTGAAAGTTAAGAAAAATCGTTTAAAATAATGAGAGTTATGTAAATCTTACTAACCGCGATATAATCGTTTTGAAAATGCTTGCATATCGATAAAGTTATCGGTAAACTAAAACGTAGGCACTAGTGATTGGAGTGACTTTTATAATGGATCCAAAGAAAATTCAAAGTCCCTATGAGTTGGTTAATCAAGCAACTGAAGTATTAAAAGAGGCACTTAAAACAGATTATTTATCAGCTTTAAGTGAAACTTTGGATAATTTACAACAACGTGAGGTCCACGTTGAAAATGGTGCACCAACACCAGAAACAGTTCAACAATTGAACCAGCTATATCAACAAATTGAGCTCGCAAATCTCTCGAAAACAGAATTACTGGCGCTGTTTCAATTGTTGTTGATTCGCTGGCAAAAAGTTGATCGTCCTAATGCTAATTTACAAGCAACACCAAGTTCAATTGGTCTTGTTTTAAGCTTACTAATCAATCTTTTTAAGACTGATCAATCTCAGCCACTTGTGATTACAGACCCAGTTGCTGGTACTGGCAATTTATTATTTAACATCGCACAACAATTTGCTTTTGAGAAACGTGAGTTATCGTTATTTGGAATTGATAATAATGATGATTTACTGGCACTAGCTGCTGTGTTGGCGGATTATTTGCACCAAGATGTGACCTTAATGCATCAAGACGCACTAACACCTTGGTTATTACCAACTCGGCCAGATGTTGTGGTTGCTGATTTGCCAGTAGGTTATTACCCAGTTGATTCGCGGACAGAAAAATTTGATTTAAGAGCAAAGAGTGGTCACTCTTTTGCTCATTATTTATTGATAGAACAAAGCATGAAGACTTTAGCACCAGGTGGACTGGGCTTATTTATTGTTCCTGCTAATTTATTTGAACAATCTGAAGCAACGGATTTACTACATTGGGTGACGACGAAGGTTTATTTACAAGGATTATTGAGTTTACCGCATGATGTTTTTCAGGATAATGCGGCGCAAAAAGCAATTTTAGTTTTGCAAAATCATGGCGGCCAAGCTAAACAAGCCAAAAATGTCATGATGGCGAATGTTCCCGACTTGAATAACATCACAGAGCTACGCAATTTTGCAGGTCAACTCAAGAGTTGGTCCCAAGAGAACCATATCTGATAAAACAAGGAGAGTTTAGCATGGTAAAAGTTTTAGCTATTAACGCAGGAAGTTCAACATTAAAATGGAAATTGTTTGAAATGCCTCAAGAAACTGAAATTGCTTCAGGAATGGTTGATCGCTTAGGATTACCTGGCTCCAAATTTATTGTGAAATTTAATGGTCAAAAAACCAAAGAAGATATTGATATTCCTAACCAAGACGTTGCGGTTAATTTATTATTACAACGTTTGTCAGAATCTGGCATTATTGATGATATCAATGAGATCAAAGGGGTTGGCCATCGCGTTGTTGCTGGTGGTGAATTCTTTAAACAATCTGCAGAAGTAACACCAGAAAATCTAGAAAAAATTCTTGAGTTAGCTGATTATGCGCCTTTACATAATCCTAATGAGGCTAAGGGGATTGAAGCTTTCCAAAAAGCTTTGCCTGATGCTAAAGAAGTCGCAGTTTTTGACACGTCATTCCATACATCAATGCCTAATGTTAACTATTTATACAGTTTGCCATTGGACTATTATAAAAAGTACGGTGCTCGTAAATATGGTGCCCATGGTACTAGTCATCGTTATGTTTCTCAACGTGCTGCAGAAATCTTAGGTGTTCCTTTAGAGAGTCAAAAGATGATTACTATGCATTTAGGTAGTGGCGCTTCAATTACAGCGATTAAAGATGGCAAGTCGTTTGATACTTCAATGGGCTTCACACCATTAGCAGGATTAACCATGAGTACGCGCTCAGGTGATATTGATGCATCGTTAGTTGCCTACTTAATGGAAAAATTAAATATTCAAGATATTAATGACATGATTAATATTTTGAATCAAAAATCTGGTTTACTGGGTATTTCTGGACTTTCACCAGATATGCGTGATTTACTTAAGACGCGTGAAGACCGTCCAGAATCGCAATTAGCAATTGATATTTATGTTAATCGCTTAATTAAATACATTGGTAGCTATGTTGCTGAAATGAACGGTGTTGATACATTAGTCTTTACAGCAGGTACAGGCGAGGGCTCAATTCCTATTCGTAAGATGGTTGTTGAACGTTTAGGCTTTATTGGTGCTAAATTAGATGAAGAAGCTAATAATGTTGAAGCTGAAGAACGCATTATTTCAACTCCAGACTCTAAAGTCAAAGTTCTAATTGTGCCAACAAATGAAGAATTAATGATTGTCCGTGATACGGTGCAATTGACCGGGTTAGTTTAAGAAAGTATTGAGGTTCCTTCATGTCCATAAATTTTTTAATTATGGCGCTATTAATTTGTTTGTTTGATTTAGTTATTTTGCTATTAAATTACACTAAACTTAAATTTCGCACACCATTTACCATTTGGCGTACTTTAGCTGGTATCATAATTGCACTTGCGATTATTTTATTAACAAAAAATTCAGGCCAAATGGATTTTAATCGTCAGATGGTTATGATGGCGATTGCTTTGACTGCTTTAACGTGGGGACTATTGCGTAAAGGAATTGGCGAGAAGTATGTTTTGGTTTCCCTTAGTGTCAATGGTTTAATGGATTGGCGCAATATTCGCTCGATTAAGGTTGAATCAAGTACAAACAGTCATTTAGTAAAAGTGACGACAACAGACTTCTTAAAGCGATCGCGTATTTTAAAATTACAGGGTGAAGTCGAAGAAATTCGGACTTTTGCCACAAATAAAATTAAGCAAAATCAACTCTAATGTAAAAAGGTTCAATCCGTTTGAAGGATTGAACCTTTTTTAATCAGATAATTTTTTCAAGCGAAATAATGATCTCGTAGCACTAGAGTGTTATTTTAGAGCGAGGCGTGCTATAATATCTAATGAATTCGGGGGCGTTTCGGATTCGACATGTGTATCTGCGCGTGAATTGCACTTCGTAGGTTACGTCTACGTTAAAACGTTACAGTTAAATATAACTGCAAACAAAGAAAATTCTTACGCATTAGCTGCCTAAAAACCAGCTAGCGTGATCCTGCTGGGTTAGCCTAGAACTCAGATTTAGGGTCTCAAATTGAATAGGCTACGCTTGCTTGTGCCGTTTGAATAAGCAAGAAGAGATGATCAAGCTCGTCAATAATGGTTAGCCATGCGGTGCGGCGCGCATTATTGATTAAATCTTAAATTGTACAGCTATAAGTGTAGACGTTGACGTGGCAGTATGTATGGACAGGGGTTCAAGTCCCCTCGCCTCCATTTTAGTAATAATAAGAATGTTTTTACAAAAATAGAAACCTTGATAAATCAACGTTTATCGGGTTTCTATTTTTGTATGTTGTATTAAAAAATATAAAAAAATAAAATCATTTTGGTCAAATTTTGGTCAATTTGGTCGTAATCCATCTAACGCTTTAATTATTTGCTCGTCTGTCTTAGCTTTGTATTCATCAATTAGATAAGCATAGACTTGAGCAGTGATTGTCATGTCATTATGGCCGAGGCGTTTTGATATGGCGTATAGATCTATCCCTTGAGACAGGAGATAGGCAACGTGTGAGTGGCGGCAGCTATGAAAATGAAAACCGCTGCGTTCTATATTGAGATGTTTAAGTATTTTACGAAGTGATTTATTTACCGCTGTGGAAGTGGGGACAGCACCTTGATTAACAAACACTCGATTTAGTTTGTCGTCTTTAGGTAAGTTATTAATGATATCCAGTAACCACTGGTCAACTGGAATGGTTCGGTATGACGATTCGTTCTTCAATGACTCGAATTGTTTCTTAACGTCGTGCCAGGAGCGTTTAACGGCTATTGTGTTATCTTTAAAGTTAATGTTGTCCCAAGTTAAGCCACCTATCTCACCAGGGCGCATACCAGTCATTAGGGCGGTTAAAATCATATATTGCGATACATATTTATGGCTAGCATTATCAACAATGTAGGCAACGATACTTTTGATTTCATCAATACTTAGATATTCGATTGTCCAAGTTCTTTTTGGATCGTAGACGATTTGTGTTCCTTGAATGAAGTCTCTTTTGATAACACCATCATAAACAGCGTTTCTAACGCAAGCATGGTAGAGTGAGTTGAGTTTAGATATTGTAGATTTGGAGTGATTTGCTCCAAAATTATTGAGGAAATGTTGATAGTCTTCACGACTGATTTCTTCAATCGTTTGCGTAGGAAAGTGTTTTTTGAGATGCATTAGCGCATTTTTATAAGTAATTTTAGTTCGATCACGAATGGTTGGTTCTTTGTAAATCTCATACCAGTTTTTGAAGTATTCTGAGAACAACTTGGGCGCTGTACTACTTAGCTCACCATTAATCGCTAATACTTCATTCTCATTAGCAAATAGCTGTGCTTCTTTCTTAGTGGCAAAACCACCTTTTGATTTAGTTTTAAACTCACCATCTTTATCTTTAAACGAAATACGCGCTTCCCATTTTTTGCCACGTTTTCTAAAACTTGCCATGGTAGATCACTCCTAATCTGGTATAATTAGGGTACACAAAAACTGCATACCTTATGTATGATTTTGTTGATTGCCATATCCCGTTACTTTGCCGAGTGGGGGATATGGCCTTTTTTATTATTTATAAGTTGATTCCAATTGTATTTCGCCAGACGATTCCATGTTGTCTGGAGTAGATAGTAATGCGTCTTTTTCACTCATGCCTTGGTCCATTTTACGGGCTGCAGGTGACTCACCGTACTTAGCAACATAACCGGCTAGCGTGGTTGGTTCAGCCTCAGATGATGAGCTTGTAGATTGACTACTAGATATTTGCGGTGCTGATGCCGAGGCTGCTTGTTGCGATGATTGTTCAGCCGCTTGCCTTGAAGACTCTGCTTGTTGCGAAGCAAGAATTGACGATGAAGCTGCCGCTGCGATGCTAGAACTTTCAGCAGCACGTGATACTGATGCAGATGAGATAGCTGCCGCTTCACTCGAAGCTTTACTTTCAGCGGCTGCTTTAGATGAAGACTCACTGGCTGCTTTTGAACTTGCTGCTGATTTGGATGCAGCTTTAGAACTAGCTAACTTTGAGCTGGATACTGAACGTGATTTAGCTTTGCTGGACTTCGCCACGCTTTCAGAACGTGCTTTTGACGAAGAGTCATCACTTGTTGATTTATTATTGCTACAAGCCCCTAACGCTAATGACGTGCCTAATGTCATAGCTACTAATGCAATTTTCTTCATACATATTTCTCCCTTATCCTCGTTCGCACTTATGGACGGGGTGTTTTTTTGTTTTAGACTAGTCAAAAGCAATTAGTTTAGATTCACCATTGGAATTGAATCGTAGCTAGTCACCAGACTTGGGGTGGAGCTATTTTTTTATTTATTTGTATATTCTAGACTAAATGGAGCTTGAATTTCGTTACCATCATGATCAGATAAACCTTGTGTAAAATTAATTTTAAATTTAGATAAATCAATTTTACTTTCTGAAATTAGTTCTAATTTGTCGTCAATCGTTGCTTTTGGATCAACGACATCTGTTGAGTGGGTATATAGATAATGTTCATTTGAACTAAGCGAAAAAGTTTGATTCGTTGCATCTGTTAAGGTGATTTCACCATAGGACAAATCAATAGCTTTGTCGCCAAGATTTTTAATTGCAAAAGAAAGTGTTGCTTTATAATATTTATTTGGAACACTACCTTGAATATTATATTCAGCATTTGTATAGTCGTTTTCGTTCTTGACCATGAATTTTTGAGAAACTTTAGAAATACGTCCTTCGATTCCATTCTTTTGTGTTGTTAAATCAACTTTACTATTAGCTATATCTTTAGTTTTATCGCTAGAGGATGATTTAAGACTCTTAACTTCTTTTTTTAAAGACTTATTTTCACTTCTTAGTGAAGCTAATTCCGAAGTATCTGTTCCACTAGCTGACTTGCTTTCGTTGTTGCCACATGCACTTAATGATAGTAGAGCGAGAGCAGCAATAGTTATTAACCCAATTTTCTTCACAATTATCCCTCCATAACCAGAACTTATTCTGATATAATTAATTTGTGTTAATTATCACCAATGCCTCACTCTATGCCCAGTAGAGTGGGGTTATTTTTTTACTCTAATAAATGCCATATTCTTTCTGAACTTCTTCAAATGTTTCTGGCAAACGATCATTATCTTCAACATAGAGCAGTCCCATTAGTCCGACACCAAATTCGTTGGCTTCATTCTCTAGCTTGTCGTGACCGTTTGTAATTCCTGTATAGTAGCTATTTAATCCCTCATGCAGAATTACATGACCCAGTTCATGGGCCATTACAAAATAGCGTTGTGGTGAGTAGCGTAGAGAATCATTTAGCATAACGATCGGCATTTCTTTATCATACATAGTTTTACCAAGTGGCATTTTACCAAGAGCAGCATAATCTACTTCTATATTTAAACGTTCTGCTATAACGAATGGGTCGGCAGTGTTGTAGCGATTAAGAACAGCTTCAATGGCTTCTTTAATTCTGTCCAAATGTAATCGCCACCTAGTCGTGCTTATGACGATTCCAAAAAATCTGCGTCATAGCAATTTTCAATTTTTCTTTTTCTTCTTGAGTGAGATCGTCGCCACCGTAAGTCATGCTGTCGGCGTTGTTCTCAAGAAATTCTTTTAGGTCATGAGTATCCTGATCATTGGCCCATTCTGGTGTGTCGTTCTTGCCTTCTAAATAATCAGTTGTGACACCAAGCACTTTGGCAATGGATGCAATGCTAGATTTTCGCGGGTTGTCTGATTTTTTTAAACTATAAATATAATTAGCACCCAGTCCTGCTTTCCTTTCTAATTCAGTGATGGTCATGCCACGTTTTTTTGCTAACATTTTTACGCGTTCAAATAGCGTCATATAAGCATCTCCAAAATATTAACAAAGTATTTCTACGAAAAAATAATAGAAATACTTGACTATTCTACGAATTAATAATAGAATAATCATTGTTAAGAAATATTGTTGTTAATCAAAGCATACAAAAATAGCTATTAATCAGCTTGGCGGGTGATGGATAGTAAATTGTTGCTTATTTAACTATGTCTTTATTCTATCATTTAATAATAGAAAATCAAGATTTCTACGAAATTTTCTTAACAACGATTAATAAAAAGCAATAAGGAGGCCAACAATGTTTATTCGAACAGAAACAAATGAACGTGCTAAAGCGATTCTTTCTTGGCTAGGTTCTCATAAAAAGCAAGAAACACAAACTACTTTGGCAAAAAAATTTGGCAAATCTAGAACATTTGTAAGTTTATCTTTGAATGCACAATCAGTTACCAAAGCATCCGAATCATTAGTTAATGATATTTACGAGTATTTACAAAAGAAATACGGATTATAGGAGGTTAAAAGTTGAATAAATTATATCAACTGATTCTTGAACTTGAGATTGAATATCTGACGAAGGAAATTGACAAGCAAAAAGCCCTTGTACAATTTTACAAGGGCCTAGTAGACGGTAATAACAAGGATTAACTATTTTCGTTATTCGTATTGTTTGCGACTTCCATGAAATGTTGAATACTTTCTGGATTTTGAATCATCAACGGTACTAGTGTATTTATCAACGCAGACTCCACAGATTGTTGAGGTTGAGCGTATTTTGCAACTTGTTTTGCTACTTCATCGACATTTTGATTGTTTCTTTCCGTAATCAGATCCTTAACATCTGCAATTTGGTCTTGAATAGTTAAGAGAGTTTGACCAATGTTTGACGAAGTCATATCAGAAGAGTAATCAGAGGTCATCATTGATTCATCGGATTGGATTGCATTTATAGTTTCTATTAATTTGCTGATAATCTCTTTTGTTTTACTTACATCGGTCGTGGTATAGGTAATAGTTCTCAATGTAGAGACATCCATTGGAATTTTTGATCCCTGAGTAATGATTGGAATTAATGGTAATTTTAATGCTTGACGATACCCAAATTCATAAAAGACATTTGGATTATATCCGGTAAGATCACAAATTACTAATTCATCATTTTTCAAATGATTAATAATGGATTGATCTAATTTTTCGATGTTTGCTTCCTGATCAGAGCGAATTAATTTATAACCAGTTTTCTCACAAGCAGGAGCTAGAAAAACGTCAATAACTACATTTGAATTTTTACGTTCTGAAGAATCTTCATCACCAATAGGAGATACAAAGAAGCAGTTTTTTTTATCCATATTAAATACCTCTTTTTTAGTAATAAGTATATCAGAAAGAAGTGATAAATAATGCACGAACTACAAAATTTTGATTTCAAAGGAAATAGCGTTCGAACGTTATCAGTTAATGATGAACCTTATTTTGTTGGTAAAGATGTCGCCAACATTCTTGGCTATGAACGATCAGACAACGCAATTAGAAATCATGTTGACGATGAAGATAAGCTGACGCACCAAATCAGTGCATCAGATCAAAAACGTAATATGACAATTATCAACGAATCTGGGCTTTACAGTTTAATTCTTTCTAGCAAATTACCAAGTGCTAAAGAATTCAAACGCTGGGTTACAAACAAAGTTCTTCCAACTATTCGTAAGCACGGTGCGTATCTAACCGATCAAAAAATAGAAGAGGTTCTCACTGATCCAGATACGATTATTAAATTGGCCACTCAACTTAAAGAAGAACGAACAGGTCGCTTGATTGCGGAACAACAAGTTCAAGAAATGAAGCCCAAAGCAACGTATTACGACCGAATTTTGTCTAATAAAGCATTAGTTGCTATTTCAGTAATTGCTAAGGATTACGGCATGAGTGGGACTGCAATGAATAACTTGCTGCACCGCTTGGGAGTTCAATACAAACAAGGTAAGACTTGGTTACTTTACTCCAAATATCAAACGACTGGCTGGACACAATCAGAAACAACAATGGTTAAACGTAAAGATGGCACTGAAAAGGCCGTTCTTAATACTAAGTGGACACAAAAAGGGCGGTTAGGCTTGTATGAATTGTTGAAACTTCATAACTACCTACCGCTCATTGAACAGGATTTAGATATTCAGGAGGCTGAGTAATGCTAACCGTTGTTTTGATATTAAATCTGATTGTTAACACATTGAACTTTTTATTGTTGATCAAAATGGACCACAAATGATTTGGAATGGCTAAAAAAACTAATTCTGACGTCTGCAGTAATAGTGACAGTATCTGGAATCTCATCGACAAAGTACGAGAATCTACTTTTTTCGGTTGATAGAACGTATTCTGGCTCTTCAAAGTTATTGCTTTCTTCTGAGTAATAGGAATTTACTGCAAGAGGAATACGGTATGGGTTCAGTCCTGGCGTCATTACATTACCAAGTATGTTAACAGAATTTTCTCTCTCCCAAGACTCTGCTTTTGCTTTAAGTTGTGCCTCTTCAAATCTTACAACATTAAATCCGTTATCGTGAATAATTTTTTGACCTTTCTTCAGTTCGATATTAGTGATTAGAAGCGGACGAGTTGAGATATTGATTACTGAAAAACTAATCTTTCTATGGTTATCAATAGTTTCAACGGCTTTATTTATTAAGTCAACTGAGAAGTGATTGAAGTGCCAAGTATATATGTATGAACCTAAAGCAACAACAAAGCTAACAATGCCAATAAAAGCATTCATATCAATAGTAAATTTCATATCAATAACCACCTTTTCATGCTAATTATCTCAAATAGAAAGGAACACCACAAATGAATCGTGAACAAAAAATCAGCTATATCGCGCAAGCATATGGCAACGCCCGTTGCTACGTTGAAGCAACAGCAAACTACTTGAACGAGAACGAATTAACTGCCTGGGCTGAAAAAGCAGCTAAACATTCGGCACAACAAGTAGCAGCAATGCTTAATAACTAAACTAGGGGGTCATATAAATGCCTCAAACGATTAAAGCAACAGCAACAATCGAACTGCCACAAAATTTCAAAGTTGTTGATACCAGTCAACTTGGTAATGGTGATTCACTAATTGGAAAGACTTGGAACATTGCAGATCTAAGAGCTTGGACAGGTAATAAATCTAAATCATGGATTGAAGATAATATTCTCTACAATCCTAAATACAGCCGTGAAATTCAACGAATGTTAGATGATCGCCTAATCATTCATCACGGCAAAAAAGGGAGTCCTTGGAAATTTAAAGCCTACGAAATGGCTAAATTTATCGACAGACATTGGAGTGAGTTTAATTGGTGAAAGTAAAACATCATCAACGAATTTATGCCCTTTATCGCGGCGATCATTATCTATGCGATGGTACACGCGACGAGTTGGCTGCAAGATTTAACGTTAAGCCAGACACAATCAATTACTGGTCTACACCATCTTATAAAAAACGAATTGAACAGCCCGGACACAACAAAGATGCATCAATGGTTGCAGAAATGATTGGCTTCACCGACGAGGATTGGGGATGGCATTACAAATTCAGGAGTCACAAATTGATAGAAAGCAGGTAATGGAGATGAAATACACCAAGCTAATACTGGTAATTATCACGTTGCTGGTTGGAATGGTCATTCCAGTGGGAATTCGTCAGAGTTTTAGTGATCTATTGTTCGGAGCAACGTTTATGTGGATTGTAGTTAATCATGAGTATTTCTTCGGCAGTGGCGAAAAAATACACAAAAAAAGCCGCTAGGTGCAACTAGCGACTTGGGAAAAAAGACTTCCCAGTAAGTATATCACAAGGAGATTAAGAGATGTATAGCCAATCTGATATTGATAAAGCGCAAGCGACCTATGAGCGTAATCAGCTACGTAAAGCTGAAGAATATGCCTTTGAAACGGATGATGATAATGAGTATTAAGTTTATCAAGACCACCAATCTATCTCGAGAAGAATGGCTTCAATTAAGAACAAAAGGTATAGGCGGTTCTGATGTTTCATCAATTCTGGGACATAATCAATGGCGATCTCCGTTCCAGGTCTGGGCTGAAAAAACTGGTCGAATTGAACCTGGTGGAAGTGATAACGAGTTCATCCACTGGGGAAACATCATGGAACCAATCATTGCTAATGAGTTCCAAAATCAAACAGGTAAAAAAGTATTTCGTCCTAATAAAGAATTTATCCATCGTGATTACGATTTTCTTAGAGCTAATATTGATCGCGATATTGAAAAAGAACCAGGCTTCTTAGAAATCAAGACAGCTACTGAATACAAGAGCTCTGAGTGGGTTGATGACGAAGTGCCAGCACCATATCTTTTTCAAGTTCAGCACTATATGAATGTACTTGAACGACCATACGTTTATTTTGCTTATCTCATTGGTGGACACCATTTTGAATATAAGCGCATTGATCGTGATGACGAGCTAATTAATGCTTTTACTCCGAAATTAGTTGATTGGTGGCAGACATATGTTGTTGCTGACAAACAGCCGCCGGTTGATGGCACCCAATCAACAACCGACACGCTAAAGCAGTTATACGGCGATGACACAGGTGAAACAGTAGCTTTACCAGGAAGCTTTAACAGTCTATTGGAAAAACGCCAAACACTTAAAAATTACAGTAAAGAATTGAGCAGTGAAACTGCTGAAATTGATAACAAGATACGTCAGTTTATCGGCAACAATTCAGAAGCAACTAATGATTATTACACGATTACCTATCGCACTAGTAAGAAGGGCAATCGGACACTACGAATAAAGGAGAACAACTAATGGCAACAAGCAAAGATTTAGTTAATCAAATTAATCAATCACCAAAGAAAGTTGATCCAAATACACTCGGTCTAAATGCACTGATGAAAATGCCAGCAATGCAGAAAAAGTTTGATAGCGTGCTGAAAGAAAAATCAAAAGGTTTTGTTACGTCTGTTTTGAATTTGGTTAGCAATGACAGTTATTTAGCACAGAGTAACGCAATGTCGATTGTGACTTCCGCAATGGTGGCAGCGACCTTAGATTTACCAGTAGATAAAAATCTTGGATATGCATGGATTGTTCCGTTCAAAGATCGCAATCACGGTTTTAAACAATATGCTCAATTCCAATTAGGTTATAAGGGATATATTCAATTAGCTTTGCGAACTGGTCAATACTTGCACATCAACGCTTCTCCAGTTTATGAAGGTGAGGTTGAAAACTGGGATAGATTTACTGAACACTACGACAAAGGTAATCGTAAATCAAACGATATTGTTGGTTATCTTGGCTATTTTGAGCTGATTAACGGTTTCAAAAAGACTGTTTACTGGACTAAAGACGAGATGGAAGATCATCGAGTTAAATTTAATAAAGCTAAAGATAAGCATGCGCTAACTGGTGTTTGGAAAGATAACTATGATGCCATGGCTACTAAAACTGTTCTCCGTAATCTATTAAGTAAATGGGGCATCTTATCAATCGAAATGCAGCAAGCCATTACAGCAGATGAGTCAGAAATTAAAGATGTTGATGAAGATGGAACAGTTCTTCGTGACGTCACACCAGAGGACATATCAGAAGATTTAATTGATCCAACTGGCCAAGATACTCAAATAACTGCTCCAGAGTCGGAGGATAGTAATGCACCTGAACAAATGGACTTTGCGGATATCGACAATAAGCTTGGAGCAAAGTAGGTGAGGTAATTGGCAGACGGAGGCTGGATCAAATTATATAGAAAAATGCGCCAGTCTTTCGTTTGGACTGACGCAAATCAGTTAAAACTTTGGCTGCTGCTTTTGATGAAGGCAAGTCATGAACCAAGAAGATTCTTGTTTAATGGTCAGCAATTGGACTTGTCCAGCGGTCAAATGGTCACGGGGCGCGACGCACTGGCATCTGAGTTCAACTATGGCGTAAAACCTGTCCAGCGCGTGTCCGGGCGACAGCTATGGAGATGGATAAAACTTTTCGAAAGTGAGCAAATGTTGTCCATCAAATCAACCACCAAATACAGCGTCATATCAATATCTAACTGGGGTGAGTATCAGAGTGATGACCAGCACTTGTCCATCGAACGTCCATCAACTGTCCAGCAAGTGTCCACATACAAGAATGATAAGAATGACAAGAATGAAAAGAAATCTTCTACTACTACTGAAAACAATTCGGCTGTGAATTCATTTCAAAACAACATTGGTTTTCTTGCACCGATTACATTAGAGAAAATGAACGACCGAATTAGTGACTTTGAACAACTTGGAGCTTCTAACGATGAAGCAAACAACATCATCATCAAGGCAATTGAAATTGCTGTTTCACGAAACAAACGCAGTTTTGGTTATGTAGAAGGTATCTTGAAGCCTTGGTTAGATAAAAATCTAAATTCTGTTGCTGTTATTGAGGCTGAGGAAAATCAATATCAGCAATCTAAATTAGCTCATGGTAATAGAGGAACAGCACGGAAACCTAAACAGTTTCAGAATTTTGAACAGAATGATGATCAGTACGATGATCTACCGTTTTAAATCGAGGTGAACTAGATGGAAACAATGGCCGACGGTATGGACAAGTTGCTCAAAGCCTTATATGAACCTTATCGTAAATGCCCAGAATGTGGCTCAGATATGTGGCGGCCAAAACGCAGGGGTGAAGACTTCAAAGGTGGGCGTTGTATGAATTGCCTATACCAAGAACCAGGAACACCAAAGGGTAAGTCTGAAGAGGAAACTTTAGCTGAGTTCAAATTTAAATCAGATAAGAATACTGCGATTGCTTATTATGGTGCGTATTCAATCATGACAACAAAGCTACCACAAATTGCTAGGTTGAAGAACTTTAAAGCCCAGGGCGAAGCACAACAACATGCATTAGAGTTTGCAAAAAGTGTTTCTGACAAGTTAATCAGACGAGCACCGCAGCATGTCTTACTGACTGGTCCAACTGGTGTTGGTAAAACTCATTTAGCCAGCTCGATTATTTGGCAGTGTATGATGCTCAATCGCTATAACTACAAGGCTATCTTTATAGACTTTCAGGAATATATCAACAAAATCAAGGAAAGTTACGAGAAAACAGACATCAAGGATTTAATTACTGACATTAATCGGGAGTTAGAACGCGCTAATTTAGTCGTACTTGATGACCTCGGTGCAGAGCGTGGGACTGAGCACAACATTGATCAGTTGGATAAGATAATGCGGCTACGAGAAGACAAAAATCTGATTGTTACAACTAATTTGAGTGGTAAAGAGATCAAAGATACTTACGGCAACAGAACACTGTCACGGCTCTTATATCACCTTGATGGCAACTCACTCGTAATGTCTGATCTATCTGACTATCGGAAAGGTTCAATTTAATAAGAAAGGACTTAATTCTAATGTGTGATTTATGTAAGAACGAAAAGGTAATTCGTGATTGGGACCCGCTTTGGGGAATGTTAATAACTAAGCCGTGTCCAAAATGCAGAAAGCTTGAGAATAATGAGTAAGAGATACAAAGAATTAGATGGTATTTATGAGGCTGAGGAGGAATTTGGTAGTATCGATAACATTCCAGAAGACGATGTCCGGTTTGCTGCTGTACAAAAAGCATGGCGGCATGGTCAAGATCACAGGATGTTTAACAGAAGCAATAAACACGCTAATACTTCGTACGACAGTATTATTACAACAATGTGGACTGCTAACTATCAAGATCCAGGTATCAGTAAGCATATTGGCCATTCAATAGCGTTTGTAAGAAATAGACGTCAAAAGTTGGGACTGATTCCACCGAATAGGAAACGGTACATGCTTATTGGCGATGATATTCAACGATTTAATTCTTTGCCAGAAGTTGCAGTAGCGGTTGGTCGATCAAAACATACAGCGTCTCATCAGCTTATCGAATTGAAAGCTAAAGAACGTGGTTATATTTTTAAACCGATTGTTACACATGAGTGGTGAGCAAATGATTGATATTCTAGCGGCAATAATTAGCATCATAATTTTGATCACAACGTTATTCTTCAGCGACTGGTTGCCCCTTGTTGCGCTGATTATAACGTTAGTGATTGTGTTTATTGTTATTTGGAAAGCTATGGAGGAATAGACGATGAGTATTGAAAATGCAAAGATAACAAATGCTTTTCTAGGGTATGAAGACCATGGAATATTAACTGTTTTGCTAACATTGGCTCTTGACAGTTACACAGTAAGCTGGGGCGGCATGGTGTTAAGTAACATTCACGGTTATACACCACTCTTTGGCAAATATATTTCAGAGATCCTTTTAACAGTTGGTGTTTCAGAATGGAAAGATTTAGTCGGAAAATATGTCCGCGTTGAAGAGAGTGGTATTGGTTCTCCAGCAACGAAGATTGGAAATATTATTGAAGATAAATGGCTGGATAATAGCACATTTTTCAAGAGTGCGGAGGAATAGCAATGTCATTAGCTTTGCGAGCAATTATTAGAAACGGATTTGCATTAAACCCTTATGAAGAATGGAACGCACCAGACGAAGATGACTTTGTCTATCGCAACAATAAATTAGCTTATGAGCGTGATATTAACGAATATGAGCGATTATGTGATGAGTATGATGATTCAATAAATGAAATTGACTGTTTTCATATTGGCTATGGTGGATTTAAATTCTTACGCGAAAGATTAGCAACAGCATTAGGGTATGAATTTTACACGGAGCCCAATCCTAACTCGCCGTTTCCTGATTATTACTTGAGATATCCAGATGATGCAGTTCCAGAAGTAAAAGCATTTCTACTTCACGAAGATAGCGATGGTAGTTTTTCAAGAGAACAAGTTGAAGTTCTTGCTGAAGAAATGAAAAAGTCGGCAAAGATTAAACGGCTATGTAGAGTTGATGAAACCACCAATCGTTTTTATGATTTTGTACAAAAATCAGCAGATGAACATTGCGAATGGGAGTTTTGCTAGGAGGAATAGCGATGTGATTAGCACAGCATTCAGATTGTGAGTATGAAACTTTGCTCAAAGCATTCTTGCTGCTTGGTGAACGGTATGACGAATTAGAAGAAGATTATAACGATTTATATGATGAGTATGCGTTCGATCAACAATGCGAATACGAAGAATATCTTTATCACGACGGAGGTTAGTAAATGTTTGAGTGGCAAGTAGGTAACACGACTAGATTTATCAAATTTGAGGATATAACAGGATTAGGACGTTTTAGCTGGATTGAACGAATTGTGGAAGTTAAGTGTGGCAAAACGATTCATACATTGCCAGTAAAAGAGTTTGACAGATTATCAGATGAGTATCACGAATGGAGGACGAAAAATGAAAGAATATAAAGTGGGCGACACGGTTTTTGTTAAAGGGAAGATTACCGATGTTGACCATAACGAAACTATGCTTCCGTTTTGCATAGTAAGCAGTCCAAACTATCATTTTTGGGCAAGTCAAGAGAGTGTTATTGATGAGTTACCAACATCAGAGCCAGTTAAGCCAGTGCTACCTAAAGGTGTAGCTGATGAACTTGAGAAAGCTAAAAATAATATCTTGAATTTCTATGGCTATTTAGATTCTACACTTCCACTTATGAACAGTTTCGTTTTTGGCCATCTTAGTGATCGTGACGCCAGAATTAAGATTCTATCCGACGCATGGTACAACGGTTACACGGTTGAGAAAGAGCTGGTCTATAACCTAATCCTTGGATTTGATCCCGATGAATCCGATAGAAGGCTGTGCAACGCCCTATACAAAAACCATGGTGAATTGTCTATCGATGCGGCCACAGATACGTATGATTTACGAGGCGATGACGATTATCAATTCACACAGGAAGAAATTGATAAGTACAACAAGAATTTTTGGATTAAGAACATTGACCTGAACGATTACAAAGTGGAGGTTGAAGAATAATGGACACTTTACTATCACGAATTAAGCAAACAACTAAACAGGGTGAGTTTGACCGTTTAGTTGAAGCACAGAGCGATGCTGTTACATTTTATAATCCTAAAGAAGTGACTGAATTAATTTTAAAAGCTGCATATGACGGACAAACAGAGTTTAAAAAATCATACAATACCAGCAATGCTGTTGTTTGTGAATTACAAAAGATGTTTGCGCTTAATCCTGAATTTAAAGACATTGAGATTACTATAATATACCGGTCTATTATAAGCAGCCCTGCTCTTTGCTTTAGTTGGGAGGTCAAATAATTGAAGAAATCTCCAACAGCAATCAATAAACATGGCAATAAAATTCGTCGTGATGGGTATGCATTTGATTCAGAAAAGGAAGCTCGATTTTATTGCAAATTCGTTAAACATTGTGGTTATAGGTTCGAAGTTCATCCATCTTATCTACTTCAAGAATTAACTCAGATACCAGGAACAGATAGAACTAAGATATCAGCAATTAGCTATAAACCGGACTTCGTTATCTATGACGAGTATGGCCAAATGATTCACGTTTACGATGTTAAAAACAGTTTTGGACCTTATGGAATTGACCAAGGTAACAAGCTTCGTTTTAGGCTGTTTGCCGCTCGATACGGCGTTCCTGTTGAAGCGGTAGTAATATTGGCCCATGAATTCAAAACGATTGCGCAGGGCGTAACTAAGCCGCTGAACGACAAAGACCCACTTCATAAAACTGACTTCAATTATTCATGGATTGAAGCGACCAACTACTAGGAGGAAGAATAATGAGCTTAAATTTTTATGGAGAAATCGATAGCATTAGTATTGATAACAAAGAAAACGTGGTTGTAAAGATTAAAGCTGGTACTAGCCAATTAGGCAAGAGTTTGGTTGAGCTTAATGATTTAAAAGAACGTGCCGATGTTTCAATCTTATTGGAATCAGCAGAATTGAGTTTCAATCAGCAAAGTGATATTGAAACCGGTCAATCACGATTTACTTATGCACCTGATGAAGATGGTGTCTGGAAACGTTCTGAAATGGAACAGACTTCACTAGATGTCGGTGGCTCAAATTATCAAGATCAAAAAGTTATTATTTCTGCTAGAGATGTTGATCAGTTCTTGCTAGCTGAAAAGATTGATTACCCTGATTTTGATGTTAAAAGTGTTCTATATAAAGTTAGCGAAGGCTATGAATTTGATGAAATCGCAAAGAGCATGAAAATGTCAACAATTGCAATGTTGAATGAATTGAATAAAGCTCGCGATAAATTCGCGCCTTACGCTGCTGCTTGGATTACTCAAATGGATCAGAAGAATGAGGAATCAGAAGAATAATTGGGCACAAAAAAAGCCACCTATTGGCAGCTACTTATCAATTAATACGACAAATTAATTTTAACATAAGGAGTTGCTGTTGGGTGATTGTAATTGATGAAGTTGAAACGCGAGCGGCTGCTGAAAAGATATTAAGCGATTATCGTACTGCTCGTGGTATTGCCAGAATGCCAGTTAATCAGAAAATAACTTCTGCTTGGAGCGATGGACTACCAGCAAGTACAGCTAATAATGACCCTTATGCTCAACGGTACATCGAACAAAAAGAATCGGCTCAGCAATATGTCGATTGGATAGATGGAGCAATCGCAGCAATTCCTAAGCAGATGTTTCAAGAATTATTAAGGGCTCGTTATTGTGAGGGGTTAGAGAGCAATCATCCAGATATGGATGCCATCGATCGTCTAGATATTTCCGCTTCGAAATATTTTGATGATAAGCGCGCTGCTTTATTACAGGTGTCTCGTCGCCTTCATTGCACGGTTTATATGGAAAGCGAAGCAGAGTTTGGATGATTTCTGGACAATTTCTAGATAGAAAATGGAGTAAACTTGGATAATTTCTGGAGTACTTCTGGAGTTTACTGATGTTATATTGTTAACATCGAAAGAATGAGGAGTGAGTGATCAGGGCGGAAAACCTGCTCACTAACGCAAAAATTGTAAGTCGGCGCGTGACCTGGTTGGTTAATTAACGGTTCGATTCCGTTACACGCAGTTATCCTGAAGGAGGATATATTTTTATCTACAATATATAAATGTGGTGGCGGAATAGGTAGACGCTAACTGTGATAGGTAATCGGGGGCAGTTCACAGAAGTTATGTCCGGACTGTACAGAACCATGCAAGGTGCAAATCCTTGCCCACATATTAGTTGCTTAGCTGGCTGAGCAACGGGGCTTTTAATCCGTGAGCCCTTTACATATATATCTTTAGCATCAGTCATTTAGACTGGTGCTTTTTGTTTGGGGTGATTACTTGACAAATAAGTTTTATCGCTGGCTGCTAGATTTAATAGCCAAGGATAATATGATTCCTTTCTATAAGTCTAAGCAGTGGCGAACGCTAAGAGCTAAGGCACTCAAGCGTGATCATTATGAGTGTGTGTTGTGTAAGGCAGAAGGCAAGTATCACCGAGCACAGAACGTACATCATATTCAAGAAGTCAAGGCTAGGCCAGACTTAGCGCTGTCACTTGAGAACATTGAGTGTATCTGTATTCGCCATCACAATGCTATCCATGATCGCTACCAGCCTGTTGTTCACGTTAAACCGGAAGATCGATTTAATAACTTCGATGCTAGTGAAAGGTGGTGAGCTAATGATAATCAAAGACAACGAGAGAACTTATGACACTGAGTTGCTCACACAGTTTGCCGACGGAGATCAAGATGTAATGCCTCAATCAATTTACAATAAAGCATTCAACTTAATCTATCGACGCTATGTTTACATTCGCAATGTTATAGCAAGCGAACGATGCCAACAGCCAATGCTTAATCAATTAGTTGCTGAACTTACTCAAGATAATCTTAATAGAATTACAAAAACATTAGGTTATTCAATAAATGAAATTTGGTTCTACGTTAATTTCACGAAAGATTATATTTCGGCTGTCCGTTAAACTCCCCCCCTCTAAAAATTTCGAGGTTTAAGGGAGGGGCTGGAAACGGAAGGAAGGCTAGAGAAAGAAAAGATTTCAAACATTTTTTAAGGGGGTGGTCATTTGTGAAGAAAACCAAGGTACAGTTGAGAGATGAGCAGTTTGACAACGTGAAAAAATCACTCATTTCTGCGCTTGAGATGAAAGGTGAACCAGCAGCATTTATGTTGGATCGTATTGATGAGTATATGACATTCTGGTTAATCAGGTATCAGCTTACAGAAGCAATTGGTAAAACCAAGGCGGTTGTTGAATATGACAACGGTGGCGGTCAAAAAGGCGTTAAAATCAATTCTGCTGTCAAAGAATTACCTAAAATTTCTAAGCAGATGGCTAATATCCTCGAAGATTTACAGTTAAGTGGTGTGGTCATTGACGACGATAGCGGATTATAAGTATATAAAAGAATATTTTGATGCCATTAAGTCCGGTGAAATCATTGTTGGCCAAGACCAAATTAAGTTAATTGATTATTTAGAGAATCGAGTATTAAACCGTGATGATGTTTATTTAGATGAGCAAGCTGTTGAGAATTCAATCAGCATTCCTGGTAAATATTTTCCATTTAAACTATTTCCTTGGGAGAAATTTGCCCAGGTGTTTATTTATGGATTGCGGTGGGTTAAGTCAAAGCAACTAGTATTCAATACTTACTTTATTTACGTTGGTCGTGGTTCTGGAAAGAACGGTTTTATTGCCTGGAATTCTTTTTATTTGCTGAGTAATAAGAATGGAATAAAGCATTACGATGTTGAACTAAATGCCACATCGGAGGACCAAGCCAAAACTAGTTTCAAAGATGTTTATGACGTGATTGAAGATCATCCGCAAATAAAAGACTCAAGTTATAAATTGCGGAAAGAAGCAATTACTAACGTTGCAACCGGTAGTGTTCTTGAATACAACACCGCTAATGCAAAAACTAAAGATGGTAAACGCCCCGGGGCAAACGTTTTTGATGAAGTTCACGGTTATGAAGATTACAAATCAATTTCTGTTGCCACATCTGGCGGTGGTAAAGTTCCTGATTATCGCGAATTTTATATCACAACTGATGGCAATATTCGTGGCGGTCCGCTTGATGATCTCAAAGAAGAAGCCAGGGCAATTCTAAATGGAGAGCTTGGTATTGATAAGACCGGCGCTCAATATTCGACAATGTTTCCTTTTATTTTTCGTTTAGATAGCGATGATGAAGTCGATGATCCAGAAAACTGGCAAAAGGCTAGTCCCTCCGTTAATTACAATTCGGAACTAAAGAATAAGATGATGCAGGAATACGCTAAAATGCAGCGTAATGCGTCGTTACGAATTGAATTCATGACTAAGCGCATGAATAGACCGATTGAAGATACTCGCTTTGCAATCGCCGATTATGACGATGTATTGCACACTCAAGATGAAGACGTTCCTGCATATGCTAGTGAGGCAATTGGCGCACTTGATTATGCTGAAATTCGTGACTTTTGTTCAGTCGGACTATTTTTTAAAATCAATGGCAAAACTTATTGGCATCAGCATACTTTTATTTATTACAAGGCACTGGAATTACAAAATATTAACCAGGACATTATCAATATTGCTTTGGAGAAAGGGAATGCTGAAATTGTTCATGGCCGTAAAATTGAGCCGCAGCTAGTTGTTGATTGGTTTATTAAACAAGCTGAAAAGTATTACATCAAAGAGGTGTGCATGGATGAGTTTAGAGCTTCTATCCTGGCACCTCTTTTTCGTGAAGCTGGTTTTAAAGTGAAGATTGTTCGCCGTGGCCGGATTGAACATTCAAAGATGGACCCAGAACTTTCAACAATGTTTATTGATCATTCGTTATTCTTCGGCGATGATCCATTAATGCGCTGGTACACAATGAATGTTTACAAGCACTTTCTACCGAACGATAACGTCGAATATCTAAAGATTGAGGCTAAAGCAAGAAAGACCGATGGTTTCTTTGCTTTCACACATGCCATGGTGGCCAGGAATGACCTTAAAGATTATGGGCCTCCAAGCGATGATGATGGTGGCGATATTACAATGACGCCATTAGTTTTCTAACTGAAAGGAGGTGAGAAAGTGGGAGTGTTAAACAAGATTTCGCGGTTCTTTCTTAATCCAACAGCAGAAGAAATAACTTCGTATTTTGCCTCATTGGAAAATGATATGGTTTATCGACGTTTGGCCATAGAGACGTGTATTGATTTAATTGCGAACGCAATGCTTAAAGTTGAATACAAGACGTATGAGCAGAACAAACGCGTAAAGAATGATATTTATTATCGTTTAAATGTCAGTCCGAACGGTAAACAGAATTCAAGTGAGTTCTACAAGGACTTAATTCATCATTTGTATTATGACAATGAAGTTTTGATTGTTAGTCCTGGCAGCAGTGATTCTGAATTATTTATTGCAGATGATTTCAGCACGAATGAAATGGCGCTAAAGCCTAACACATTTGATCACGTTACTATTGACGACTTTCAATTTAATCGATCGTTCAAAGAATCAGATGTCATTTATTTAAAACTATCTGATGTCAATATTCGTTCAATTATCGACTCGTTTTATGCCAGCTATGGAAAATTGTTATCCAGTGCAATCAATATCTATAAACGAAATAATGCTCGCCGGTTTGTTCTGCAAGGCGATTTATTACATCGGCAAGATCGGTCTGGTCAAGATGAAATAAATAAAATGATGACTGCACAATTTAAGCCATTCTTTGAGGCTGACAATGCTGGTTCAGTATTTCAGTTACAAGAAGGTTTTGACTTAAAAGATGTTAGCGGCACGTCCAAAAGCGATAGCCGTGATATTAAGAATCTATTAGATGATGTAATCGACACAACAGCGTCTGCATTTCACGTTCCCAAGGGATTGATGAAAGGCGACATGGCCGGTTTATCTGATCAAATAGATTCTTTTTTAATCTTTACAATTCATCCGCTTGTATCGTTGATTACCGATGAATTGAATTCGAAATTGTTCAGTATGGCCGAATACAATTCTGGTGACTATATCCGTGCAGATACTGCAAACATCAAGGTTACAGACATTACGTCTATGGCCAACGCGTTGGATAAATTACTATCAATTGGAGCAATTTCAGTAAATGATGCTAGCGAAAAGGTTGGCACTGATCCGATTGATGAGGAATGGGCCAATAAGCGTTATATCACGAAGAATTATTCCGAAGCCGAGCAACTGATTAATTCATTGAAAGGAGGTGAGAAAGAGAATGACAGTAAAGAACAAACTAAGCAAATTAGAATTTAGCAATGAAGGCACGTCAGTTGAAATTTCAATCTATGGTGTTGTTGATGGTGCTGATATTTCAGCTAAGACAATCAAAGAAACTCTAGATGCTGCGCAACCGGAGTCAATTACATTACGAATTAATTCTGTTGGCGGCGATGTTCAAGAAGGTATTGCGATTGGCAATATTATCAAGTCTTATGGCGTACCAACAACAGCGATTATTGATAGCTTGTGTGCTTCAATTGCTACGGTAATTGCTGATTCATGCGACAAAGTAGAAATGGCATCTAACGCTAGTTTCATGATTCATAATCCAGCTGTTGGCTTATTTGATGCTATGACAGCAGATGATTTACGCAAGATTGCAGCTACTTTAGATAGCTTAACTAAATCAATCAAGCAAACCTATTTAGATAAAGGTTTAAAGATTGACGAGAAAAAGTTGGGCGAATTAATGGACGCTGAAACATGGATGACTGCTCAAGAAGCGTCAGACTATGGCTTTGTTGATGAAGTTGGCCAGCCGGTTAAAGCTGTTGCATGTGCTACTCGTAAAATGTTGGATATGTATGAAAATGCTCCTGACAATTTGCCGGTTGAACCTGATGAACCCGATGAGCCTGAAAATCCTAAGCAAGATCCAAACAAGAAAGGTGATGAGAGTTTGGACGAATTAATGCAAAAATTGTTTGATGACGTTGACGCAATTAAAGCTAAATATAAGCCTGGACAATCTGATCCAGATGAACCTGAGCAACCAAAAGACCCAGATAAAGAAGACCCTGACACTCAACGGAAAGTTGAGAACATGTTCAAGGCCTTTTTTAATACCAAAAAATAATTGGAGGAACCAATAATGACTTTAAAACAATTAAAAACAAAAGCTTCATCAGAGGCATTGCTAAAGGCTTTCCATGATGGATCAGAAACTGCATTTTCAGATGCAATGGCCTCTTTTGCCAATGATATTCAAGCCAGCATTATTGAAGAAGCAAAGCAAACTTCAAGTGACACTGCTGTATTAATGAATCGCGGCCAAAAGCCTTTAACTTCTCAAGAAACAAAATATTACAACGAAGTAGTTAATAATGGCGGATTTGATGGTGTCGAAACATTAGTGCCATCAACTGTTTTCGAACGTGTATTTGAAGACTTAGAAAACGATCACGGATTACTTTCTAAGATTGAATTTGTAAATACAACTGGTATTTCAGAATTTATTACTTCACGCGGCGTTAATACTGCATGGTGGGGTAAGTTAACTGACGCATTCAAAGAAGTGTTAGATAACGGCTTTGATGTAGTTAACGTTAAACAATTTAAACTGTCAGGCTATATTCCTGTTTCTAAATCAATGTTACTTTTAGGGCCACAATGGTTAGATCGTTATGTTCGTACAGTATTAGTTGAATCATTAAAGATTGGTTTGGAAGACGCAATTATTAGTGGTGATGGTAACAACAAGCCAATCGGTATGATCAATGATATTAAGACTGTTACAGAAGGCGTTCACCCAGTTAAAACTGCGGAAGACTTAGCAGACTTTACACCAAAAACGTTAGGCGAAATTATGAGTCGTTTTTCAAAGGTTAAATTTGACGGTGTTGAAACCACCTATTATCGCAATGTCAAACCTGAGGATGTCATTATGGTTGTTAATCCATCTGACTACTGGTTGAAAGTTTATCCGGCGATCACGACCCAAATTATGGACGGTTCATACCGTACTGGCTTACCACTCGCATTTGATATTGAAACATCTGTTGCAGTTCCCGAAGGCAAGGCTGTAATCGGAGTTGGTCGGGACTACTTCATGGGCATTGCGTCAGCATTAAAGATTGAAACATCCGATGAAGTTAAATTTATTGATGATCAACGCGTTTACGCTGCACGTCAATATGCAAATGGCCAGCCTAAGAGCAACGATTCATTTGTTCTATTTAATTTGCCAGACCCAAAAGCGTAACGCCTCCTGAGAATGGTGGCGGCGTCACGACAACGGCAATTAATGCTAGTCAAAAGACGGCTACTGGTGCAGTAGGGACAGTTAAGAACATTACGCTGTCAGTTACACCGGATGACGCTACTGACGCTGAAACAGTGTTAGGTGCAGTTTCAGCAACATCAAGCGATGAAGCTATTGCGACAGTTGCAAAAAATGCAACAGCCGGATATGACGTTACTTTTGTAGCAGCTGGTTCAGCAACAATCACATTCGCATCTGGTGAATTAACAGCAACTGTGGCCGTAACAGTATCTGAATAGGCGGTGGTTCTTTGACTGATGAAAGAGTGCAAGAAATTGTCGCTTATCTTAAAGAAAACCTCGGTATCGATTGGAATGATGATGATAAACTACTGGCGCGAAAAATTAAGACGTCAATGGCTTATTTTGACCGAAAGACAGGCGTTAGCTTAACTTATGAGGATAATTCCGCAGAGCTTGAATTAACGCTTGAGAGGGCACGATACGATTGGAATAATGCACTTGATGATTTTGAGAATAATTACAAGAGTGAGATTTTGTCTTTAATTATGGATGTGGCCTTATCACAAGAGCCAAAAGAGGATGATGCAGATGGAACGAATTAGAGAGACTTTCAATGACGGAATTCTTGTCATTAATGAACAGCAAACAATTCGTAATTCACAGCGTGTTAAAACTGGAACTACGTTAGTTCCACAAGCACGCTTGCATTATCGCCGCATGGTTCTTCGTGATGCTGATGTTCAAATGATGGGGCAAGGAATTGCTTCGAAGGTAACTCGTAAACTCAAAACTATTTTGCATCCACTTCTAAGAGATGAAGATTTTAAGAATAAGTATTTTGTAACCATTAATGGTGATTCTTTCAATACACTCTACGTGGATTGGGATAAGAATTATTCGTATTTATATCTTGAGAAAGTAGGTGGCCAAGACGGAACCGAAACAACGCCTAGTCAAACTGAATGAACTACTGGTTACTAAGTTGATGACATTTGATGATAGAAACGATTATCCAGTCTTTGGCAATTCAATTTCTAAAGACGAGCAACAACAGATTGGCATGAACTATATGATTTATTCGACTGGTGATTTCACTAAAGCACCTGATCAAAATGATGACTATACGTTCAATCAAGCTGTTTATGTAACATACGTTTCTGAGAATCGTGGTTTCTTGGACGGCGATATTCTAGACATTATGTCTCTAATTAAATCTGCCAATCATAAAGTCACTAATGTAACTAAAGAAAATCGGCAGCTAGAAAATCAAGATCGATACATTGATATTGCTATTTTTGAATGTTCGAGGCTCGTAAAAGTTGGCTGCTAGTGATTGGGATATTGATTTTAGTGGGTTTGATGTTCTTCTCGAACGATGTCAGAAGCTGCCGGATCGTGCAGAGAAGATAATCAATGAAACTTTGCGTAATGAGTCTGGACCAACAGCTGTTAAAGCAATTGATTCTGACACACCAGTTTCTAAAGCTGGATTGCGTCAAGGTCACCGCCACGCTAAAGGGGCTAATGAATATCAAGTCAGCTACAACAACTTAGGTTTTGTAGTCAGACCGAAAAAGAAATTTGATTACTTGAAATATCCAGATTTAGGAATTGGTACATCGATCAACAATGCACCGCAAAATTTCTTAAACACTGGATTAAACAAGAGTGTGGCCAAGATTGTTGATCAATTAGTAGCTGCACTTGATAACAATTTAATGAAATGAGGTAGAAAGAATGGCTACTACAACTGTTCAAACATTCGATAACGTGTCTATTAGCGCGTTATCGTTTTTCTTTAAAAATGATGAAGCCGCAATTATTTCTGACTGTGTCGGTAAATTAAGCGGTGAAACTGAAATGCAAGAGATTGTTAAAAAATGTGGTGCTACTGAAATCAAGAAGATTTCTAAACCAACAAAATTAACGGTCACAATTACAGCACACGTGCCAGTTGAAGTATTCCGTCGTTTCTATGGCTTGAAACACGATGAGGCATTGAAACCTGGTATTTATTCATACGGTCCGAATTCCGTTGGTGAGAAGTTTGCTTTATCCGCAAAAATTCTTGATGAATTCGAAGGCAATGCGAAGTTACTAGCATTCTTGAATGCAGTATCAACAAGCGGTTTGTCATTTGAAATTGAGAATGGCGCTGATGAAGTAGCTGCGCTTGAATTAGAAGCTGGTGTCATGATTGATGATTTAGGTAAGTTCTATCATGAAGCGATCGTGCAAGAACTTGAAGAAGATTTGACGGATAGCTGGATGAATAAACTTACTCCGGATGTTCTTAAAATTGCAGCAGCACAGCAAGCAAAGGCATCTTTGAAAAAATAATTAACTGAAAGTAACAGAGACGAGAGACGTGAGACGATGACGGAGGATATTATGAGTAAAATTACTGAATTGAGCCAAGCTAAAGAAAAACAAGATGAATTAAAGGGCTTTGAAGTTTCAAATGGGAAACCTGCTTTGAAGTTGAACGATGGATCACTTGTGGAATTAGATGTCACGTTAAATATTAAAAAGCTGATGCTGATTAATCGCGATTTTAATACTGATGCTTTTGTTCAAAGTAATATTGGTTCAGATGAATCTATCAGCTATTCGATTGTTCAAGGAATTCAAGCAGTATACATTGCATATCGACAAGCGCATATGAATGAGTTCTTAACGTATGATGAATTCTATGACAAATGGGACTTTGATAATGAAGTTGCGCAACGTGTTTATTGGGCTTTGCTTTATAAAAAAGTCCGTGCAGATTTTCAGAAGTCATTTGAGAAATCATTTAAAGCAAAAAAATAAAAGGCGGCTATAAGCTGCCTAAAATAACTATCGCCTCGGCCGAAGACTTGTACTCCATGTACACATTAGTCTTCGGCCTTTCTGATGCAGTCGTTTTGGATTTGCCACTGTGGAGCGTTGACCGTTTAGCTAAAAGCAAAAATTCATTCACTGCTTGGCGTCAATCAAAAGAACAAGAAGAAATGGAGAAAGGAGGTAAATAATGGCGAGAAAAACGGAAGCTCAAGTCGAATTTAGTGTTGTTGACAAGGGCCTCAAAAAGACTATGAGTGAGATTAGTTCTGAAATGGTGAAGAACCGACAGGAACAACGTCTCGTTCAAGAACAGCTGAAAAATACTGGTTCTGAAACGGATAAACTTGAGTCTAAGTTGTCAGGATTGAAAAACGAGTATGAACAGCAAGGTCAAAAAGTCCAGGTCTTAGGACAACAGCTGGCCAATGCTCAAAAATATTTTGGCGAAAATTCAACAGAAGCGCAGAAATATGAAAAGCAATTGCGATCAGCTCAAATTTATCAACAACAATTAAGCAACAAAATTCAAGATACAAGTCAGGCTTTATCAGAAGCCAAAGGCGAAACATCAACTTATGCCGGTTCGATGGATAAGATTGGCCAGGCACAAAAAAGAGTAGCTGCTGAACAAGCTGCAAGTACAGCTGAGTTTAAGAAATGGCAAGCAACAGCTGGTCAAACCGCAACTGATGCCGAGAAACTCGCTAAAGCTCAAGAATATAACGGACAACAGTCCAAACTTGCTGCGCAACAAGTCGATTTATTGAAACAAGCTTTAGCGAAAACTCAAGCAGAATTCGGTGAGACCTCAACCGAAGCCACTCAAATGAAAGCCAAGCTTGCTGATGCAGAAACAGCTATGGCCGAATTATCTAACGAAGCCAAGAACGTTGATACAACTAATCTCAATGAGATTGGTAGCAAGATTGATACTGGTAACTTGATGGAAGCTGCTGATCAAATTGGCGAATTAGGTGACAAAGTCAAAGAGATCGGCAGTGAAGCTGTTGATATGTCTAACGACTTTGGCAATGCTACAACTCGATTGAATAATTCAATGGGATTATCCGGCGATGCTGCCGAAAATATGAGCCAGCATGTTAAAAATCTTTATGAAAAAGGTTTGGGTGATTCGTTTGATAGCGTCAGTGAAGCCGTTCAAGAAGTTCAACAGCAACTAGGTGACATGGGTTCATTTGATGAACTTGATTCGGTCACTGAAAGTGTCATGAATTTATCGGATACGTTCGATATGGACATGGGTGAAGCACTTCGAGGCACTAATGCTTTGATGACTGCTTACGGCATGAGTGCTCAAGATGCGCTGAATTATATTGCTAAAGGTGCACAGAATGGCCTGAATAAAACTGATGAATTAGGCGATAACCTTGCTGAATATGCACCATTATTTGAGCAAAACGGTTATTCGGCTGATGAAATGTTTAGTGCGTTGCAAGCTGGACTAGATACCGGTGCTTATAACCTGGACAAGGTCAATGATTTGGTCAAGGAATTTGGTATTCGTGTTGCTGATGGTTCAGTCAAAACCGCAGTCGAAGGGCTGGGCAAAGACTGGGAGTCAATGTATGACAAGATGAAAAAAGGCGGCGCAAGTAACCAGGAAATTTTCACGGCTTTGGCCAAGAAAGTTCAGGGCTTGGGTTCTGATCAAGAAAAAGCAGCTGCTATTTCAGCAATCTGGGGTTCTCAAGGTGAAGATAATGGTACCAAAGTAATTGAAGCCATGGCCGACGTTCAGAATTCATACCAAGATGTTGGTACTGCCATGGACGATATTAATGCCAAAAGTGCCGCAAACAATGAGTGGGAAGCAAGTTTACGTCAGCTCAAAGACGGCATGATTGACATTGGTGACACGGTTAAAGAAGTGCTTCAACCGATGCTAGATTCGATTAATGATATGGCCAAAGGATTCGGAAAACTGCCAGAACCTATTAAAAAGGTCATTGTTGTTATTGGAATGATAGCAACTGCTGTTGTACCGGTGATTGCTGTTATCACAAAAGTTGTTGGAATCTTTAAGTCGTTTGGGGCACTTTTTACCGCAGGTGGTGCTGTTGCTGAAGCAGGCGCAGGTGGTGCCGCAGCTGCTGGCGCCGTGTCTGCACCGCTATTACCGATTATCGGCATTGTAGCAGGTGTAATCGCGGCAATTGTTGCACTGATTGCCATAATTAAAAACTGGGGTGCTATTTCAAAGTGGTTGAAAGATGTTTGGTCAGGCATGTCCGAATTCTTTTCTGGACTTTGGGAAAGCATTAAATCAGGCGCTTCAAATATTTGGAGTGGCGTTCAAGATGCCTGGTCAGGTGCAGTTGAGAATATAAAAGGTGTTTGGAATGGAATTACAGGCTGGTTTTCTGAGTTGTGGAATTCTATCACTGAAACGGTTAGTGGTGCTGTTCAAGGCGTTCAAAATGCCTGGTCAGGATTAACACAATGGTTCTCAAATCTGTGGCAATCAATTGTTGATGTGGTATCACCTGTTTTCACCACGATTGGTGAGATAGTCCAGGTTGGGCTAATGACAGTTCAATCAATCATTCAAGGTGTTTGGCTGTTTATTACTTCAATCTTTCAGGCTGGTTGGAATATTATCAGCGGCATATTCAAGTTCATTATTGATGGCTGGATGAACATTTTTAATGCCATGTGGAATTTTGTTCAACCGATTTTAACAAGCGTGTGGAATTTTATCACAACAACGTTTAACAATATTGTTAATACAATTCAAACGGTTATGGCACCAGTTGTGGCATTCTTGAGTGGCATTTGGAATTCGATTAAGACAACTATTCAAAATGTTTGGAATAGTGTCACATCATTTTTATCAGGTGTTTGGAATGGCATTTCTAACACTGCACGATCTGTGTTTACAGCAGTTGGAACATTCTTTGGCGGTATCTGGAATAGCATTTCTAATACTGCTAAATCAGTTTGGAATGCTGTTTCTTCGTTCTTGTCAGGGTTATGGAATGGTATCAAATCTAAAGCAACATCAATCTTTAATGCCGTTAAGTCTACGGTAGTTAATATTTGGAACAATATTAAATCAACGACTTCCAGCATTTGGAATAGTGTTAAGTCTGTTATTTCAAGTGTGTGGAATTCAATTAAAAGTACCATCACAAGTGCGGTTAATGCCGTTAAGTCCAAAGTTACAAGTATTTGGAATTCGATTAAATCGACAACTTCAAGTATTTGGAACGGCATTAAGTCGACAATTTCAGGCGTTTGGTCAGGAATTAAGTCAACGGTATCAGGCGCTGTTAATGGTGTTAGAAGTACAGTATCAGGTGTTTGGAATAGCATCCGTTCAACAACTTCCAGCGTTTGGAATGGTATTAAGTCTGCTATTACAACACCAATCAATGCTGCTAAAGATACTGTTAGTCGAGCTATTAGTTCGATTAGAGGATTTTTCAGTGGTTTGCATTTAAGAATTCCACGTATCAGCATGCCACCACTACCGCATTTCAGTTTGAATGGTAGTTTTAGCTTGAAGCCACCACGAGTACCGCATTTATCAGTTAGCTGGTACGCAAAAGGCGGTATCATGACGCAACCAACTCAGTTTGGTGCTAACGGTAATACAGCTATGGTTGGCGGTGAAGCTGGACCAGAGGCGATTTTACCGCTTAACAACAAGTATTTGTCAGTAATCGGCAACGCAATTGAGGCTGCTAGGTCTAAAACAATTGAATCTAATACTAATCAGGTCTTTAATGTGACGTTTAACAATACGATTTCAAGCGATTATGACGCTGATTCAATGCTTGAAAGAACAGATCGTTGGTTAAGTGAGCATGGAGCAAGCAAAAAATTTGGAACAAAGGGGATGGCGTAATGGACAACGATGTAATTATTGATGATATTTCAGCGGAATCGATGATGTTATCGGTTGTTGGTCGGTCTGATATTCAAGCACCAGAAGCTGAATATGAATCAGAATACATCGAAGGCCGCGATGGTTCTGTTAATCGCTTTTTATACTATAAAGACGTTGAACAGACGATCGAATTCAACATTCTCGAAGAATTCAATATCAAATCACAGATTAGAAAAATTAAGGCTTGGCTGCTAAATGCCGAGTCTTTTTGTTTCAGCGATGACCAGGAGATTTATCGCAAAATTAAAACGGTAAAAATTGATGGAATCAAGAATGATATTGCTGAATACGGTGATTTTGAAGTCAAATTTACTTGTGATCCTTTCGAATATGTACGCAATGATAAAGCTGTTGTTGCAACTAACGGTGGAAATATTGACAACATTGGGACATATAAGTCTCTGCCAGTATTGACGTTGTATGGAGCTGGTGATTCAACCGTTACAGTTAATGATCAGACCTTTACGATGAACCTACAAAAGGATTATGCAAAAGTTGATTCGGACATTATGGAAGTTTATTTTCAAAACACCAATCTTGGCCAACAAATGACCGGTGACTTCCCAATCTTATTACCTGGTAAAAATAAAATATCCTGGACTGGTGGCATTACAAAAATTGAAGTAGAAAGGCGGTGTCGGTATCTATGATTGTTATGTTCGATAAGAATGAAACTAAGTTTGGAAGTAATGGCTTAGCAGTAATTGATAATGATATTCGTGGCGAACCAGTCGTCAACGAATTATTTAATGGCTTGTACAGCCTGGAATTCAAGTACAGCAAATCTGGTGAGCATTTAGAGCTAATTGATAATGACATGATTGTTAAAGCTCCGACACCGGACGGCGATCAACCATTTAGAATTTATAAAGTAATCAAACAAATGGGCTATTATGATGTTTCTGCTTATCATATTTTCTATGATTTAGCAGGAAACTTTATTGAAGATAGCAATATTGTTGATTCAAATGGTATGAACGCTATTAAACACATTGGAACTGGCTTGCAATATCCAACGTCGTTTGAATTTACATCAGATATTGCAGCTAATAATAGTGCTCGTATTGTGAGAATGAATGCCGTTCAAGCGTTGTTAGACACCGAAACCGACAACAGCTTCATAAATCGCTGGGGTGGTGAAATTAAGCGCGATGGTGACACCATTTCAATGAACAAAGCACGTGGAACTGATCGCGGTTTTAAAGTTAAGTATCGTAAAAACTTAACTGGCTTTGAAGCAACGCTTGATCGGACTAATGTTGTCACACGGATTATGCCTTACGGCTACAACGGCTTAATGTTGCCTGAAAAGTATGTAGACTCACCGCATATTAATGACTATCCAATCATTTATATTAAGAAGTTTGACTATAACGACATTAAAGCAATTGATCCGGATGCTGATAGTAATGATGAGAATGCTGTTCCTTTAGAACAAGCGTATGAATTGCTGAGACAAGCTGCTCAACGTGAGTATGACGATAATAAAGTTGATATTCAAACTTCAAATTTCAAAATTACAATGAAAGAATTATCTGATACTCGTCAATATAGTAGTTTCAAAGCAATTGAGAAATTATCGCCGTGGGATTATGTGTCAATAGATACTGATGTTTTTAGTATCAAATCTCGAATGATTAGCTACAAATATAATCCAAAGACTAAACACTATATTGAAGTTGAGCTTGGTAACTATATTCCTTCATTTTCAGATGTAACTTCAAAAACTGATTCTCAAATTAATGAGATTCAAAACAATATTGACCAATTAAACAATGATGTTCTTGGCATTGCGACAGCTCCAAACGGCAATCATACAATTTGGGCTGATCGTGCACCGACTGCTGATGACAAAGGCAAAGATGGCGATGTCTGGTACTACCAAAATGGTGATCTTGTTGAAATGTGGGTTTACGATGGCACGGCCATACCTCCACAATGGCGGCAAAAGATTACTGATTTAACTGGCCAGGAAATTGAAGACAAAGTTGATCAGGCACAGGAAGATGCTACTAAAGCACTAAATGACGCCAACACCGCTGTTGAGAATTCCAACAAAGCAGTTGAGGATGCTGGCTTTGCAAACAGTACAGCAAACGATGCTAAAGCTAGTGCAGAAGAAGCTACTAGTA
>ERZ506228.15-NODE-15-length-116333-cov-12.8342_pt1 | contig 116333 bp, 106 predicted proteins | sample MGYA00512366_ERZ506228 | MGnify/ENA metagenome assembly ERZ506228
AATAAACCCTGCACATTACTCGAAACTTTGTTCAGTTTTCAAAGGCCTACTGTGTCGCAATGACAACTTAATTATCATATCATGTAACACATCATCATGTCAACAAAAAGTTTTAATTAATTTATTTCTTAATGACTCACTCGCTGTTGACGACTTTTAAAAGTATACAGACTTCTGCAACTATTGTCAACAACAAATTCCAAAAAAGCTAGGTCCCCAAGAACCAATCAATAGTAACTACCAGCCTTAACCTTATTTAGCCACATTTTCGTTAACACTATCCATAATTAAAACTTAGTGTTGATCTCACTGAGAAACAAAAATAGCGCTAAGTAAAATTTTGCTTTTACTTAGCACTATTCCTTATATCTATTTAGCTTTTTTCTGGCAATCCGGACAGATTGCATAAACTTCAATGTTATTTCCTACCGTCTCATAACCAGTTAAATTGGTTACTAGTCGCTCAATCCGATCTAAATCCGGATAGAAAATATCTTCAACCTTACCGCACTTCTGACACACCACATGAAAGTGACGCACACTCACATAATCGAAGTGACTAGGTTCATTACTATATTTAAGTTCTTGAATGACACCTAAATCAGTAAATAAACGTAAATTATTGTAAACAGTCGCAATGCTAATATCTGCAACATGATCTTTGAGTTGGTTGAAAACATCTTCTGCAGTTGGATGGCTATGCGAATTAACTAATGTTTGTAAAATAGCCTCGCGCTGTGGTGTCATTCGAATCTTATTTTGTTGTAATAAAGCTCGAGCGTGATGATAACGCGCATTAGTCATTGATTTCACACCTAACCTTAATTGCTTGACGAAGAGCTACTTGAAGAATCACCGGTACTAGAACTAGAGTTAGCATCACTATTTGCTGAACTGCTTGTGCTGCTATCACTACTCTTATCAGCTTCTTTTGAATCTGCTTCTAATTCTGGTGCATCAGTCTTATATAAATCTAAACTTGACTTACCGTCATTTTGATAAAGTAGACTGGTCTTTTCCTTCTTTTGCATCTTCTTGAGTAATTTTAATGATTTGCTGAGTTTATACGTGTAATCTTTAGCATCCACCGTCTTAAAACCTTTCGGTGTATAGAAACGTAGTAAATCACCATTAATGACACTATCGGATAATGATAATTCTGTTGCCACATGATTAGTTAAACTCTCTAATTCTTTTTTAGTTGCTGCGTCGGGTTTCTTAATCAGAGACCCATCACTTGTATTATAGTACTTACTGCCAACTTTGGTGTACTTAGGTGTTACAAAATCGCCACTACGGAAAGCAACAGTCTGATTGCGGTCAGTTGCTAATAAATCCTGACCGAATTGAATATAGTCGCTGTTATCAATACCTAATAAATTCTCAATTGTTGGTAAAACGTCAATCTCGCCACCATAAGTATGGTTAATGCCACCCTTTAAGCCGTCCATATGAATCATGAATGGTACCTTTTGCCATTGAGCAACGTCAAAATCATTAGCTTTATCCTTGCCCAACAGCTTGGCAATGGCCGGCTTATGATTACCGGAAATCGCATAGTGATCACCATAGAAGACCAACATACTATTCTTATCAAGGCCAGTTTCTTTCAACCAAGCCATGAATTCACCAATAGATTGATCCAAGTAACGCGCCGTCTGTACATACCCATCAACAGTCTTATCTCCAGTTGTCGTCTTGGCGATAGACTGATTCTTCTTATCTAACAGATAAGGATAATGGTTCGTCACCGTAATTAACTTAGCATAGAATGGTTGTGGTAACTGTTCAACATACTTCATGGAGTCTTTCATGAAGATTTTATCCTTTAGTCCGTAACCAACATCGAAGTTCTTACCGCTTTGGAAATAGCTCTTACTAAAGAAATAATCATAACCCCAAGCCTTATAAGTATTATCCCGATTCCAGAAACTTGGCACATCGCCGTGGAACGAAGCAGTCGTGTAACCCTGGCTTTGTGAAAGAATCGCCGGTGCTGCTTGCCAGGTATTGGTAGAACCAGCAGTAACCATAGCTGCACCTTCAGAAAGGCCAAACAATGAAGTTTCTAACATTAATTCAGCGTCAGCCGTTTTACCTTGACCAACTTGATTATAGAAGTTATCAAAACTCAAAGTATTGTTTTCGTGATAAATCTTATTCAAATTAGGTGTAACTTCTTGACCATCAACTCTGTAATCAATTAAAAACTGTTGGAAACTTTCCAAATGAATGACAAAAACGTTCTTACCTTTGGCAACACCCTTATAGGTTGGGTTACCTGCAACATGATTATTTTTAATGTATTTTTGAACGGTCTTCATGTCACTTGCGTCGGCATTAGCACGAACCGCACTTGTCTTAGTTGCTTTAACCACATCATAAACTGCATATGAATTAAGTCCCAAGTACTTAACAATGTAGTTATTATCAAAGGTTCGTGTTAATAAACCAGACCGATCACTATTAGCCATGGTTAAATTAAAGCCGAATAAAACAACTGCCAATAGTGAAACTAATCCAGCCACTGGTTTTTTAATCGGACGAATATCAACTTTTTGTAATTTTGTTGCTAATAAGATAATGAGAATCACTAAATCAACAAACACTAAAAAGTCTGAAGGGTTAATAATGCCGACAATACTTTTACCCAGGTTATTGGAAACCGATCCTGAGCCCTTAATTAACGTTGTTGTTAAAAAGTCCGAAAATTCTCGATAATAAAGAATGTTCGCAAACAACCAAAATGTTGTAATAAAATCAATTACTAACATAATGATGTAGGATTTACGCCCTTTGAAATATAAAGCAATCCCAAAAAGTAAGATGGTTGTTGGTAATGGGTTTAATGCTAATAAAAACTCTTGGACACTGCCACTTACGCCTAAGTTAAACTTTGTTTGATAAGCGTAATAAGTTTTAATCCAGAATAAAATAACTGCGAGTATGAAAAAGCCCCAGCGACTATTCCAGAACGCTTTTAATTTCTCAGCGAAAAACTTCATGTAAATCCTCCGTATATACTGCCAAATTCAAAATCATTCTAAATTCTAGCAAAAAATAGACCTTAAACTTAGACTCTTAGATAAATCGTAAAGAATTCTTTACTGAATACTCATATCTTCTTATTTAGTTGGTCTTTTAAAAATTCGTCGAGGTCGAATCCCCATTGCAACAATTCCTAACAGCATGCCTAAATAGAATGTAATCAAGCGCCACAATAACATACCTAAAATCAAAGCAGTCTGTCCAGGGATAAATGTGGCAAACAGGGTTTTAAAACTATATTCAGCACCACCAGTACCACCGGGAATAGGAAAGATCGACGTAATCATAACAATCATAACATGCATACAAAAAACCGTGATCAAATCAACATGGGGAACATTCAAAGCCAGCAAAACGAAATAAGGTATTAAATAATACGCAATTAACTGAACCAACGTGAGCAATGATGCTTGAATTACCTTTTTCTTCTCGCGCTTTAATTGTAGACTTTCTTCATGAAAAGTTTCAATTTTTTGCATCGCTTGATTGCGCCAACGTTCAACCTTATCCGAGTGAATAGCGTGGCTTAAAAGATTGAAAAAGCCCTGCGTGACGCCCTTGGTGAAACGATAGTAAAACATAATCATTAATAAAGTCCCAATGGTAATCACGTGTAATGCGAACCCACCGGCAATTAATATCGCTAAGCCACTGAAATTTGTCATTACTTGTTTAAATCCCACCAACATCGTTAGGACAAAATTAATGAGTACCATTAATTGATAAATGATAAATTTCATTAGTAAGACAGAGCTGGCCCGCCCGCCTTCATAGCCAACCTGAATTAAAGCCACCAGTTGGGCCGGCTGGCCACCAGATGAAAATGGGGTAATAGCGTTAAATAGGGCTTGAATTGGTGGCACCCGCAAAAAATTCCAAGCTGGTTGATGAGGCTCCCCTGGCTTTTCAATTAATTTCTTTAAAACTAAGGCCTCCGCGACAAAAGAAAACAGCATCAATAAGACAGCCACGCCTAACCAAGCCCACTGTAAATGGGCTAACCCATGTTGTACCTGTTGAAAATTGGTCTCCTTTGCCTCACGCCAGAAAATGAAGACACCTAAGGAAATCATAATCACCAAGGCAATTTTATTTTTACGACTCATATTTTCCTCTTAAAGTTTCGCTTGCGCGGTATAGAAATCGGCCCAAATTTTAGCCAGATGTTCAGGAGAATATTCTTGGGCGGCTTGCCGTGCTAATTGTTGATAATGCTTATAGAAGTCAGCATCCGTCATTAGTTTTTGTAGCGCTTGGTTAAATCCTGTTAAATCATCAGCACCAACATATTTACCCGCAATAATTGCTTCATAAAGTTCCAAGTCACGTAGTAAAACTGGAACGCCACAACTAAAAGCTTCCAATACTGACATTGGAAACAATTCGTCAAATGATGGCAAGAAGAACAAATCTGCTAAGTTCAAATAATCCGCAATTTCAGTTCGCTTAACAATGCCAGTAAAAATAACATTCTTAGGTGGATTTTCAACAATCTTTTTGAAATGATCATACCCATCAGTCATTGGCCCAAAAGAAAAGCCCCCCGCCCAAACAAATTGAACATGGGGATTTTTCTTAGCCAAATTAACAAAATCGTCAACACCCTTACGCTCTTGGACTTGCCCAGAACCAAAGACAATAAATTTATCTTTAGGGAGTTGGTATTTTTCACGTAACGCTAGTTTATCTTGAATAGAGCGATCAGGAAATTCCACTGGTGAAACAAAATTAGGAATATAGGTGATTTTTGACTTAGGAATACCATAAGCTTCGATTTTAGGAATAAAGCTAGGATTAACAACCACCAATTGATCCATTCGCTTATAAAATTTAATCATATACCAATAGAAAATTTTCTTGGCAAATTTAGGCATTCTTAAAGAACCTTCAATTGTTTCCGGTAAAAAATGAACATAGCCAATGGTTCGGCCCCGCTTCTTAGAAAAAGTCGATAAAAAGAATTGTGGATCAATCGTATGATAATGTGTAATATCCGCTTGACCATGTTTGTTAATCGTTACAGTAAATTGATCTTGCAGGCGATCTTTGAGTAAACCAACTAATTCTAAGTAGGCACTCCCCACACCTTGGCCAGCCACTTTGTCAGCTGACGAGAACATGTTAATTCGAATCATAAGTGCTCCTCACTGCGACCAGTTAAACTTAGTCGATTAATATTGGTTAAATTATAGCTATCAATTGCATCGTGATAAAACGCCAATATAGAATCACCAAAATGGTCTGCAGAAATTTCATATAACTTATCTTTACGAGGCTGAGGATCGGCAAAAGCATGCGGATGACGAATATAATTCTCAATTTGCGCCTCCATCTCAGGTAAATCCCGAAAAGTAGTGCCAATATCAGGATCATCAAAGACACTATCTGTATATTCACCACTACGTACAACACATTTCAAACCAGCTGCCATTGCTTCAATATAAGTTAAACCTTGTGACTCAGTATCACTTGAAGAAACGAATAAATTAGCTAGTTGATAATACGGTGCAATTTGCTCATGCTTCACTTCACCGACAAACGTTACGGCCGCATCAATTCCTAAATCGACAACTTGTTCCTCTAACTCTGCTCGTTCTGGTCCATCACCCACAATTAAAAAGCGTAAGTCAGGTAATTGTTTTTGTAAATCAGGAAAAACTGATAGTACTTGATCAATTCTTTTCTCACTAGCGAGGCGGCTTAAGGTCATGATAACTGGTGTTTGCTCAGTATAGCCTAGTTGTTGGCGTAACTGCACAACTTGCTCTGAATAATCTTGATCATAAGCAGTAATATCAATCCCCGTGGGAATAACTCGAATCGGTATTTTGACACCATAACGCCGCAATGATTCCGTCACTCGTTGGCTAGGTGCTACAACGCCATCCATATGGTTAACAAATGCGCGAACAAATTGCTTAACATGATAAGGTTTTAGTAAATGACCATTTAAGACATAGTGTAAATAATCTTCATACATTGTGTGGTAAGTGTGAACACACGGAATCTTCAAGTTTTTGGCAACAAATTTGCCAATCCAGCCCATAGAAAATTCGGTTTGCGTATGTACAATATCTAAATCAAGCTCTTTAGCCACTTCTAATGCGTGAAACAGACCTCTAACAGCTACGCGGCGATCAGTGAAGGAAACAAACGGTACGCTACCAAAGCGAAAAACGTTCGGTTCTACTTCTTCTTTATCAACGCCTGGATCTGTCGTTGTAAAAATATAAACATGATGCCCTTTGCGCTCTAAATCATCTTTTAATGTTCGAATTGAAGTTGCTACACCACTAACTTGAGGAAAATAGGTGTCAGTAAATAGACCAATATTCATGCCTCTTCCTCCTCCGCTCATTATTCATAATCAAATTATAGGGGTAATACTAAACCAATGCAATTCACAACTATAATTCTAACAATATTGTTCGCTATTCGTAACAGACTATGGACTGAAAAAATGACATTCTCAACGAAAATGCCGCCTTTTTAATAATGAATTAACAATTAACCAAATTAAGGGATTTAAAATTCAATTCAGTAGCGCTATACTAAAGTTACCTTGGCAGGGGCAATTCATTGCTCGATTTAAAAAGAAACTCCCAATATTTAGCTTTAAGCTAAATATTGGGAGTTTCTTTTTAATGATAGTGTTGTTTAAAATTTACTTCTTCACTAGGTACATATATAGCCCTTTATCAGAGAAACTGGTTTCAAACGTAATACCTTTATTATGGATATTATCAACTGTCGTTTGCCCGTTTTGAGCATCTTTGGCTAATTTTTGGTAATCTTTCAAGACTTGTTTCCCATCTGCACCTACTGCTGTGGAAAGTACAGTTAAGCGCATGGCGAAATCTTTCATCTTCGTCTTGTCTTTCATGTACTTCACTGGAAAGACATAGGCGATCCCAACAACTTGTTGGCTTTGCACGTTGGCCCGAATGCGAATGCCATCATGATTGTAAAAATCTACCAGGCCATTTTTTTGTGTCATAGGTAAAGGATCCGCCACAATCTTCATTTGCTGATTGATCATATTATACTTCATAGCAAATTCTGGATAAGTTGCTATCGCCTTTGTCTTTCTCACACTAACTTTTTTAGTTGTTGTTTGACCAGCTTTTTTAGCTTTAACAGTTACTGTGGTTTTCTTCAATTGACCCGGAACTTGAATAACAAAAGTACCGTCGTTATTAGTTCCTTTTTGAATAGTTCCGTCACCAATTTGATAAGTAACTTTAGCGCCTTTGCTAACTGTTCCTTTTACAACCGCCACTAATCCATTTGTTGCATAAGTGTCTTTAGTTGGATTAAGTTTGACTGTTTGGCTCTGACACCCTGCTAATACAGCAACAGTAGCAACAGTAGCAACAGCCAAAGCAAGACTGGCGATTAATTTTTTAATTTTCATTGTTAATTTCCTCCAGTCTAAATGGCAACGTTGCCTGAGAATTGTGAATTATACAAGTCTGCATAGAAGCCATTTTCAGTCATCAACTGATCATGCGTACCAGTTTCAACAATTGAACCGTGATTCATGACTAAGATATTATCTGCATCACGAATTGTTGAGAGACGATGGGCAACAACGAAGCTTGTCCGTCCCTTCAACAAACGATTCATCGCATGTTGAATATGCATTTCTGTCCGTGTATCAACAGATGAGGTTGCTTCATCAAGAATTAGAATTTCTGGATCCGCAACAAACGCACGCGCAATCGTCAACAATTGACGTTGACCTTGAGAAATATTGGATGCCTCTTCATTAAGAACAGTATCGTAACCATCAGGTAATTGACGAACAAACTCATCAACATGCGCTGCTTTAGCGGCTGCAATAATTTCGTCATGAGTGGCATCTTCACGACCATACTTCAAGTTATCGTAAATAGTACCGGTAAATAGCCAAGTATCCTGTAAGACCATTGCAAAGTGACGTCGTAAATCTTCACGGCCCATGTTACGCGTATCGGTTCCTTTCAAACGAATTGAACCGCCGCTCACATCATAGAACCGCTCCAACAGATTGATGATCGTCGTCTTACCAGCACCAGTAGGACCAACAATTGCCACCATCTCACCTGGTTTAACGTTTAAATTATAATCTGTTAACAACAAATCTTTACCTTGATAGCCGAACTGAACATGATCCATCGTCAAAATATCAGAAGTTGTTGTATCATCAGGAACATCAACTTTAGGATTCGTCATGTCAGGTTCATCAAATACTTCAAAAATTCGTTCTGCAGAAGCAACTGTTGCTTGAATCGTATTAGCTAAGTTAGCTAATTGGGAAATTGGTTGAGAAAATTGTTGCGTGTATTGTAAGAAGGCTTGAACATCACCTAAAGTCATATTACCATTGGCAACTTTAACACCACCAAGAACAGCCACAAAGACGTAACCCAAGTTATTAACAAAGGTCATCAATGGCATAATCAAGCCAGAAATCATTTGAGCTTTCCAAGCTGAAGCATATAACTTTTCATTTTCTGCTTCAAACTCATTAATTGCTGTTGCTTCATGATTAAAACTCTTGTTAACAATATGGCCAGCATAGTTTTCTTCAACTTGATCGTTGAGTAAACCTAAACTCTTCTGTTGGGCAGCAAAGTATTTTTGTGAGCGCGGTGCAACCACACCTACAACGATTAAACTTAATGGAATCGTCGCAATTGCCAGCAACGTTAATTGCCAGCTAATAGTTAGCATCATCCAAAGCGTCCCGACAAACATCACCGTGCTGGTAATCATTTGGGTCAAACTTTGTTGTAACGTCCCAGCAATATTATCCATATCGTTGATAGCACGAGACATAATATCACCGTTTGAATGGGTGTCGTAATAATTAATTGGTAAAGTCTGCATTTTTTCTTTCATTTGTTTGCGCAGGCGATAAACCGTATCTTGAGAAACTCGCGTCATTACGAACTGCATAACAAAGTTTAACAAAGCTGAAGCTAAATACATAAAGATAACGGTAATAACAATTTCTTGAATCTTGTCAAAATTGACTGGATAGTGATTCATGGCAATGCCGGCTTTTTGATTGGCTTCACCACGCATTACACCTTTAAAAATTTCAGTTGTCGCTTTACCTAAAATCTTAGGCGTTTGTACTTGAAGAACTTGGGAAGTGATGGCAAAAACCATGACCACAACCAAAGCAACACTATATTTAGACATATAACCAAATAAGCGTCGAGTTGTGCCCCAGAAGTTTTTGGGTTTGTCACCAGGCATGGCCATACCATGACCGCCAGGACCATGGCCACCTGCTGGACGAGTTGTGCTAGTCTTTCCTGATTGCTCACTCATTCTTGTCATCCCCTTCCTTAATTTGTGATTCAACAATTTCACGATAAGTTTCGTTATTTGCTTTTAATTCTGTATGTGTACCTAAGCCAACCATCTTACCATCATCAAGGACAATAATTTGATCTGCGTCAGCAACTGTCGAAACCCGTTGACCAACAATAACCACAACGGCTTTTTGAATCAGGGCATCTTCACGTAAGGCCTGACGTAAATTGGCATCAGTCTTAAAGTCCAAAGCTGAGAATGAATCATCAAAGACATAAACTGAAGCTTTTTTAACTAGTGCTCGCGCAATTGCCAAACGTTGTTTTTGTCCGCCAGAGAAGTTATTACCACCCTGTTCGACAAAAGTATCAAGTCCGTCTGCCTCTTTAATGAAATCAGCAGATTGGGCAATCTCTAAAGCATGCCATAGTTCGTCATCAGTTGCGTCCGGGTTACCGTAACGTAGATTCTCACGTAATGTTCCCTTAAACAAGACCGCCTTCTGTGGCACTAATGAAATTTGATCTTGTAAAGCATGTTGATCAACATCTTTAACATTTAAGCCCTTGACCTTTACGGCACCTGTTTCAACATCATAAAAACGTGGAATTAAATTGATTAAAGTAGATTTACCAGAACCAGTACCACCAATAATTGCCAGCGTCTGTCCAGCTTTAACATGTGCGTCAACACCAGTTAATGCTAATTCTTCAGCACCGTGATAACGGAAGTTAACTTGGTCAAAGTCTAAACTAGCTGCAGTATCATCAGTAAAGACTTGTGGTTGATCATTATCTTTAATATCAGATTTCAAATCAAGCACTTTGTTAATCCGATCAGCTGATGCTTGGCCACGAGGGATAAAGACAAAGACCATTGACAACATCATAAAACTCATTAAGATTTGCATCGCATAAGTCATGAAGGCCAACATATTACCAACTGCCATTGCCTGGTTAGCAATCAAATGACCGCCATTCCAAATAATCGCAATATTAGTACCACTCATAATCAAGGTCATCAAAGGAAACATGACGGCCATAATCGAATAAACTTTACGAGCATTTTTAGTGTAATCAACGTTAGCGTCATCAAAACGTTTTTGTTCAAATTGATCACGAACAAAAGCACGAATAACGCGAACACCTGTTAAACCTTCACGAAAAACTAAGTTTAAGCGGTCGGTTTTAGTTTGCATAGCTTTAAATAATGGCACTGCAAAAAACATCACAATACCAACAAAAACAACCATGATTGGGATAACAACAACGAAGATACTAGTTAGTTGGGCATCTTTTTGATACGCCATAAAACTCGCACCAACTAACATAATTGGTGCCATGATCATCATTCGCAACGTCATCATAGCGACGTTTTGAATCTGAACCACATCGTTTGTTGTTCTCGTAATTAATGATGAAGTCCCAACCTGATCGAACTCATCATTAGACATGTTCAGAACTTTGCTGTAGATATCTTGGCGTAATTTCTTACCTAATCCTTGTGACGTCTGAGCAGCAAGTAAAACATTTCCAAATGAAAAAACAACTGATAAAACAGAGACAGCCAACATCTTCATGCCGGCACTCCAAATATAATTCGTGTCGCCTTTAGCAACACCGTAGTTAACTAAGTCTGAAGTTAAATTTGGTAAGTATAAACTCGTGATAACCTGGCCGACCATAAACAAAACAGCAAATAAAACAGCCCAGCCAGACACGCGCTTCTTGGCAAGTTTAAGCATTCAGTTCCCTCCCTGTCCCTGTATCTTCTATTAAAACACCGTGTTCAAGCCAATCTAATAATAGATCGAACTTGGTTTTAAATCGTTCTGCCGTGATTTCTTGGTCTGTTTCACGCTGAGCCATAAAATAATGTGCTAGTGACTGGCCCATAAATCCCAGCAGTGTGTGAAACAGCAAATCAAATTCATCCTTTGAAACACGGAGTTTCGTAAAGTCTGTCTGATCCTTAATATTCTGTTGCCATTCTGATAGTTCTGCATGAGGATGGTGCGGACGCTGATGAATATCCCGTTTCATCAAGTGATGATAACCACGATAATCCATTTCCATCACAAAATTTTGTACCAATTGTCTATCCGTACCCGTTGCAAAATGAGTCAACGTTTGATGAAAGGTTTCTCTAATTGCAGCAAAGAAGTCACCATTTTGTACTTGCAAATTATGAGTCAGCCTATCTTTGAACGATTGACGGAATGTTTCTAACAAGTAAAAATAAAGATCTTCTTTATCTTTGAAGTATTGATAAAAACTGCCTCGTGGAATTTCAGCTAATTTAATAATATCGGTTACTGTAACTTGAGAATATGGAGCGTTTGAAAAAGCTTGACGCACCGCACCCATAATTTTATTTCGTTTAGTTTCCGGCAATCCTAAAAAAGTTTTACTCGGCATCTTACGCCTCCTTCCTTACTTAAAGTTGCTTAATTAATGTAAATAAAAAATGACACCATGTCATGTGACAAAGTGTCATTATAGACTCATTACTTGATAAAAGCAATCAACTAGCCAATTTTTTCGATATTTATTCTTAAGGTTATCACAACGCAAAATTAATAGCCGCGTTTTTAGAAAACTGCCAGTTAAATTTACAGAAAATGAAGCTTCTTACTTTATTATAGAATATAGAATAATGAACGCATCGCTACAATAATTCCGCATATTTACGAAGGTACAATTGTTTAACAAACGTCACTAAGATTAAGTAGGCCAGCACCGTTGCCAATAACCAAGGCCAGTAATTAATTGGTAATGCTGCTAGTCCAATATCACGACCCAGTCCTGTAAAAGGTAGCAGCGAGCCAAAAGTAATTTCTACTGCTGACGCAATTAACAATGGTTTAGCTGCTGTACTTTGTAAGAATGGTACTTTAGGTGTCCGTAAAGCATGTAAAACTAGTGTCTGTGTCCACATTGACTCAATAAACCATCCAGCATGAAATAAAGCAGCAAATGCCAACTGTTGTTGTGCAGATAAAGTTGGGTAAGATCCACCGATAACGGCTGGGCAAATAACAAAATACATTAAAGCATAAGTTGTAATATCAAATATTGAGCTAGTTGGTCCAAACCAAACCATAAATTTACCAATACTATCGGCGGTCCAACGTTTAGGATGTTGTAAAAACTCAGCATCCATTTTATCCCAAGGAATCGCCATACATGACAAATCATAAATTAAGTTGAGTAAGAGTAACTGAATGGGCAACATTGGTAAAAATGGCAGAAAAATACTTGCAACTAATACTGAAAACATATTACCAAAATTAGAGCTTGTTGTTGCCTTAATATACTTCATGGTGTTACCAAAAGTTTCGCGACCAACTAATAACCCGGATTCAAGCACACGTAAATCTTTGTCAGTCAAAATAACATCGGCAGAATCTTTAGCAACATCCACCGCAGTATCAACAGAAATCCCCACATCAGCCACTTTCATCGCCGGTGCATCATTAATACCATCACCCATAAACCCAACCGTGTGACCATTTTGCTTTAGTAATTGCATAATGGTCTTTTTTTGTTGAGGATTCAATTTGACAAAAATTTGATGACGCTCAACAGCATCAGCCATCTGCGCCTCATCTAATGAATTCAATTGTTCACCAGTGATTAAGGCCACGCGACCAAGCCCAACTTTTTGAGCCATCGCACGTGTCACTAGCGCATTATCACCAGTTAGCACTTTAACATTAACATCTAAATTATTTAATTCTTTAATCGCTGTCTTTGCACTTGCCTTAGGTGGATCTAGAAAAGCAAGATAGCCAATCAAAACCATTTCTTTTTCATCGCTAACTTCAAAAGTAGTTTTAGTTGCGGGGTATTCTCTTTGAGCAAGACCTATAACCCGTAACCCCTGGCGATTTAAAGAAGCAACTTGATTTAAAACTTGCTGAGTCAAATCAATATCAAATGTTTTAATTTGGCCGTTAATTTTAATTTTAGTTGCGGCTTCTAGCATCTCTTCAATGGCGCCCTTAGTGATTAAGCGAATAGCACCCTTATCATCACGGACCGCAACGCTCATACGCCGACGTTGAAAATCAAAGGGAACTTCATCAACTTTTTCAAATTGAATTGGCACTTGTTGCTGCTTTTGAGCAGTTGTAATAATGGCCGCATCCATTAAATTTTTTAAACCAGTTTGTAAATTGCTATTTAAATAAGCTTGTTGTAAAACCGCTGAATCTATTTGTCCATCACAATTTAAATACGTATCTAAGATAATTTGATCTTCAGTTAAGGTCCCTGTTTTATCTGTACATAAAGTATCAATTGCCCCAAAGTTTTGAATAGCACTAAGATGTTTAATAATCACATTTTTATCGGCCATCTTTTTAGCACCACGAACTAAATTAGTTGTCACAATCATCGGTAACATTTGTGGTGTCAACCCCACAGCTACTGATAATCCAAATAACAACGCTTGGGTCCAGTCACCCTTTGTAAAACCATTAATGATAATAACTGTTGGTGCCATTAAAGCCATGAAGCGAATCAAGAGCATCGAAGTTTTTTGCACCCCAATATCAAAACTAGTTGCTTCAGGTTTTTCGCCCAGATCCTTAACCACACTGCCATAAACGGTTTGATCACCGGTTGCAATAACAATTGCTTGACCAGTACCGCTAACCACGTTACTTCCCATAAAGACTAGATTAGGATAACTTGTTTCAGTCGCTGCTTCCGTAACTTCAACATCAGCTTTTTTCTCAACAGGATAACTCTCGCCCGTTAGTGCTGCCTGTGAAACTGTTAAATCTTTACTTGTTAACAGCCGCATATCTGCTGAGATCATATCCCCAGCTGACAGTTGAATTAAGTCACCACAAACCAAATCATCCATGTCAACTTCACAATCTTTGCCGTCACGTTTAACGGTAATCTTAACTTGAACAAGCGACTCCATTTGAGTTGCGGCTTGATTCGAACGTACCGACTGTATTAATGACATTGTGCCACTAATAAAAACCATCACGATAATGATGATGACACCAAATAAACTCTTATCTGCCGGTGCTGCGTGAACATAGTCTGTAAAAAAAGAAATCACTGCTAGCGCAATTAAAACTAATGTAAAAGGTGTAATGTAAGCTTTAATTGCTTCAACAATAAATGGTGTTTTCTTTTGATAAGTGAGTTGGTTACTTCCATATTGCTGACGCGCAGCTTTAACTTGTTCAGCCGTTAACCCCGTTTTAGGTGTCGCAAATTTTTGCTCAACTTGTTCTTTGGTTGCCCGAGCAAATGAATCGTAGTCAATTTTTTTCTTCATAATGTTTCCTCCAATTCATAATCAAAACGAGTTAGAGAAACAAAGGATTAAGGACGAACGATCGTCACAATACCCAATGTTTCAACAATCAACTGAAAACTGTGACCATCATCCATCAACTTTCATCTCACTTTCTTGGTTAGTTGTCATCCAACGATTAAAGATTAGCAACATAATTTTACCAATGAAATCACACTCCCCTTTATTTGCTAGGTTTGTACTAACTATTAACGACACAAAAAAACCCTTCGCTAAAATCCAGCGAAAGGTTAAAAGAACTCCACAAATAAATAAGCTCAATTGATCTAGTCGTTGGGCTTTAGCACTGTACAACGTAGTTAAAAGTCGTTACTTTTAACAGCTACCTTATGGAAAGCCTTGTCTTCGACAATCCCTGTTCTACCCATTGGTGTCTCTCGACATTTTTGGGCAGTAGCCTGTGTTTGTATAGGAGCCTCACCTAACAAATCATATTAGTATTTACTTTTAATTTAAAGCAGTTAAAAGTTAATGTCAAGAATGAACTAGTTGTTTAGCGACAGCAAAGCATCATAATAAATCTGCATCATCATCTGCCAGTCGCTAAATTGTAACCACTCATCACCTTTATGGGCAATACCTTTTTGGCCTGGAAATGACGGACCAAAAGCAAAAATATTAGGCATTGCTCTGGCATAAGTAACACCCGTTGTGGTCACCGGTGTACCATCAAGTCCGGTATCATCTTGATAAATAGTACTTAGTCGCTTGATTAAAGGTGTTTCTTTATCCGTCACATATGATGGATAAGAACGATTAATAGTTAAGTTCATCTTAGGCAATAATTGCGTCTGTAATTGGGCAATGAGTTGTTCTTCAGTAATTGTAATAGGATAACGACAAGTGATTTGCACATAAACTTCTTGCTTAGTCACTGCTAAATCATAAAAAGCAAGTTGCAAAGCGCCTGATGCCTCGTCCTTAAAATCAATACCTAAGTTTTTACCCGTTGTTTGCTTGCCAATATGTGTAGCTAACCATTGGAAAAATTGACCAGTTTGGCCAGATAGTGTCTTAAGATCTTCAACAATTAAAGGCAAAACACTATCAGCCATTTCTGGTGCATTGCTTGGTGCTTTTTTCCCCTGATAAGTTTTCGCTGTCGTATCAGCAAACACAAGTTGAGCATAATCAGGCAAATAACTACGATCAAATTGGCCGACCAATGTTTTAATTGACGCGGCTGAATCATCTGTGATGGGTAAACTTAATTTAAGATCTAATAAACCGCGTTCACCATAAACAACGGGGAACTTACAATCTGGCGTATACCCCGCATAAGGCACAGGTTCCTTACTAAGATAGTGAGTAATATCTCGGCTTCCCGATTCCTCATCCGTTCCGAAAATAACACGTACGCGTTGCTTCAAGGCAATCTTCTGCTCCTTAATTAAATATAAAGCGAACAGATTGGCCATTAATGGTCCCTTATTATCAAGTACCCCGCGACCGTACATCAAGTTATCCACACGCGTTAAATCAAATGGTTCATATTGCCAATCATCCACAACATCCACAACATCTAAGTGGCCTAGGATTGCAAAATAGTCAGGGCTTTCTACTTCAGTTGGTCCGTATTCAGCCCAACCAACACAATTATCAACCATCCCAGTTCTAAAGCCCATTTGTTTAGCTATTGCCAACACTTTCTCTAAAACGCGCTTAGGTCCAATCCCAAAAGGCGCGTTGAAAGTTTTATGACCATTTACGCTGGGAACCCGTAATACTTGACGTAAATCAGTTAAAAATTCATCTTCATATTGACTAAATAACGATGCAAAATCTGGTCGAATTTCTTTCATGATCAGAGCTTCTTTCTCTTGAATTAAACTTCATCAAAATCAATATCAATATCGTCTGCCTTTTCTGCAGCTAATTCCTCAGATAAATACTGACGATCCAACATTTTAATAAATGGATAGTAAATCAAAACACCTAAAATCAGCTCAAATAATTGTAATACTGAACCGGTCCAACTACCTGTTGACAACCAACCAGAAATAATTGGTGGCGTTGTCCAAGGTAGCATTACCCCATTTGTATAAGGTACCCAGCCAGCCTGAAAAACAAGCCCAGAAATTAACGTGTTTAAAACTGGAACAATAATAAATGGAATCGCAATAATTGGATTCAAAACAACTGGCAAACCAAAAATAATTGGTTCGTTAATACCAAAAATACCAGGTAAGATAGCTAATTTACCTAATTCACGTACACGTTTTGAACGACAGACTGTTAACATCACAATTAACAAGGATAACGTACTACCGCCACCACCGTAAGTAGTGAAGATATCAATAAACTGTTGCGTGTAAATATGTGGTAGTTTCAAGCCTTTTTGAAAGGCAGTTAAATTATCTTGAGTTAAAACAAAGAAAATAGGTGACCAAACACTGTTGGTAATTGTTGGTCCATTAATACCAAAACACCATAAAAGCATTGCAATAAAGTTATATAACAAGACTGAAGGTAATGAGTTACCGGCCCCTTTTAGCGGTGCTTGTAACATTGTATAAATAAAGTTATAGGCTGTTTCAAAGCTAGAAACACTAAATCCAATTCGAACTAAGAAGAAGATTAAGACAACCAAGCCACTGGGAACTAAGGCATCAAATGATTGACTAACTGCTGGTGGTACACCTTCCGGCATTTTAATTCGCCAGTTACGTTTGATAGCAAAACGATAAATTTCCACACTGACTAAAGCAATAAAGATTCCTAAGAAAATTCCGTTTGGTCCTAAGTACATTGTTTGCACGGCACCGATGGTCTTTTTACCCATCGTTACAGTGGTAGGTGTCAAAATAAGAAAGGAAATAATAGCAACTGCGCTTGAATGAATAGCTTGTAAACCACGATTCTTACCATAAGCATAAGAAATCCCAAAACAAGCCAATAACCCGGTAAAACTGAACACTGAATTAGAAACTGAACTAAACCATTCTGACCATTGCGGACCTAACACACCGGTCCAGAACTCATTCCAGCCGGGAATTGGAAAGTTACCAATCAGTAAGAAAATTGAGGTGACAATAATTAATGGTGTGATAATCAAAAAACCATCACGGAGAGACATTAAAACAACGTTATTACCTAGCTTAGTTGCAACTGGCATTAAAAATTGCTCAAGTTTTTTTTGCATTGTTGTTGACCTCCTCTAATAACAGTATTGTTTAACAAAATCAGTGATATCCTGATTTTTTGCTTTAAGTTGACAAAGTTCTACCATATGATCAATCGCATCAGATAGTCCTGTACCACCTTTTTTAGGCATTTTAACAATCGTTAATGATTCACGATATTGTTCAATTAAGGCTTGATTCTTCTCAATGGCGACCATGGGTACCACTGGAATTGTTGTCTTCTGTTGAACTCTTAAAGCTAATTCACAGGCCATTGTTGAAAACTCCGGATAATCATAGGTTGGTCCGGCGACAACAACATCAGCTTGCATTTTCTCTGCCATTTTTGCTACTTTACGTTGCACAACTTCTTTATTTTGCTGATAATATTCAGTCCCACAATAAAACGTACCGATCACTTCTGAACCATGTTTTCTAAAAACTTTGTCCAAAGTATCTGCAGCGCCCATTGCCAACTTTTTTCCACCAAGTGGTGTATCAGCTTTTTCTTTTCCTCCAAGACCAGCCTGAATCTGGTCAAGTAAAACAATGACTTTCATGTTAGCTAACCTCCTTTTAATGTTTACGATACAAAATATTGTGGAACGTATATTTGTCTGCACGATAATGAGAATCATCATACAAAATAGGATAACCATTAACCGAGTAAGCTGTTGTGTGGGCCAAAAATGCTGGGCTACCAACTTTGGCAGCTAATAACTGACTGAATTCTTGATCAAGTAAAACCGCCTCTAATTCTTGATCGGCGTAGCCAATGACTAATGACTGTTCAATCAATTGATAAAGTGACCCTTCCGCTTCAGTTTTGGTTAACTCAGGTAAAATTTTTTGTTTAATATAAATTTGTTCGTGTGTCATCGGTTCTTGGTCAGCAAATCGTAATCTTGTGATCTGCCAGATTGGTTCTTGATCTACTAAATCAAGCTTTTTTTTTAATATGTTGTGGATAAGTTGTGATTAACTTAAGATCGAGTATTTTTGTCTTAACGTCTAATTGGAATTTCTTCGCTGCTTCGGTAAAACCAAGTAACCCATCAGCGCCACTTGAGATTTTATCGTGAGCGGCTAAAACATAGGTCCCACGATTACGATCACGAACCACAACATGTTGCTTTTCCAGTTGATCAATAGCCTTGCGAATCGTTAAACGCGTGGTTTGGAATTGTTGGGCTAGATCGTTTTCCGAAGGTAGTTTTTGATGAACGCCATATACTTCACTTTGAATGTCTCGCTGAATTGCCATAGCAATCTTTTGATACAAATACTCAACCATTAATTAATACGCTCCTAGTCAACTGGTGCTTTAATTCTTTTAGCGTAGGCTGCTAACCATTCTTCAGAAATTGGTTCAATTAATGTCGTCTGGTTAGGTCCAGGATTAGCCATATAAATCTTAGCTTCCTGTTCTTCAGTACCTACTGCAAAAGTAAATTCGACATTAGTGGCAATTCCCCACTCACCTTGGTTATTCAAAGCGATCAAGGAGAATTCACCGGCTTTGCCATAACGCCGTTTTAACTTATCTACAAACGGATAAACGGCTTGATCACAGGCTTGTTGTGGTGTTAAACCAGTCCCCATTAAGCGGACAATTTCATAAGAAAGACAACCTTTCATTAAATCCTCGCCTAAACCAGTTGCTGCTGCACCACCAATTTCACTATCAACATAAAAGCCATTGCCTGAAAGAGCTGAATCTCCTGTTCGCCCAGGTTTTTTCATAAACAAACCGGATGTTGAAGTTCCTACTGCCATTGAGCCTTTTTGATCAAGGCTGACCATGCCGACAGTATCATGACCGTCATAAGGACTGAGATTTTTTTCGTTAATTTCACGTAGCCGCTTTTGCCAAATCTTACGGGCCCGTTCCGTTAACATGTTGCGAGCTTCAAAACCATTGGCCATGGCATACTGAGTCGCACCAGTTCCCACTAAAAAGCTATTAAAATGGTCATGACTTAATTGTCGAGCAACACTGATAGGATTTTTAATGTCACTAATGCCAGCCACTGCGCCAATAGCAAATGTATCGCCATCCATAAAAGCTGAATCCATCTCAACTAAACCTTGTGCATTAGGTAAACCACCATACCCAACAGATTTGAAAAATGGATAATCTTCAACTTCTTTAATCGCAGTTTCAATAGCATCATTGCTATTACCACCCTGCTGTAAATCAGTTAATGCCTTCGCTAGACCCTCATATGCCATGCGCCATGTACCAATCATTGCATACGTCAAACAAACCATCTCCTTTTTTATGTAAGCGCTTATGTTACCTAAAGTATACCCAAGATTGTATATACAATCAATATGATTTTGAAATTTAAAATGGATTCGTTGCTATTCAGGCCGCGTTCAACTAAAAAAATCCTTTCTCGTCTAATCACTTAGTTGTGATCATTAAGAAAGGATTTTTTAATTCAATTATTTAATTGTTAACGGTCAATTCTTGTTGTTCATTTAATACAATTGATTGTTCATTAACCTTTAATTTTAAACTAGGTCCTGATAATAATGTTAATTGACTGGTTTCATGACCTACTTTAACTGCCAATAACCGTCCCCGGAAATTAATCTTGAATTGGTAACTTGACCAGTTTTGCGGACAGAATAACTTGAAAGATAAGGCACCGTTTTGATGACGCATACCAGCAAAGCCTTGGACAATTGCCAACCAACTACCACTCATCGAAGTGATGTGTAAGCCATCATCAGTATCATTGTTGTAGTTATCCAAATCTAAACGTGCCGTACGTTCATATAAATTAACGGCCTTGTCTTCTTCGCCAATTTCTGCGGCGATAATGCTGTGAATACAAGCTGATAAGGAGGATTCATGCACTGTCATCGGTTCATAAAAATCAAAATTACGTTTCTTTTCATCAACGGTAAATTGATCATTTAAGAAGTAGAGCCCTTGTAAAACATCGGCTTGTTTAATGAATGGTGAACGTAAGATCTTGTCCCAAGACCAATGTTGATTAATTGGTCGCTCTTCAGGCGCCAAAGTAGATACCGGTCGCAAGTCTTTATCAAGATAACCATCATTTTGCACAAAAATTCCTAAATCTTTATCTTCTGGGAAGTACATATGTGCAATAATATCTTGCCACTTCGTTTGCTCATCTTGGCTGACAGCTAATTCAGTCGCCTTTTGTGTGCTAACTTTAGCTAAGATTTCTAAAGTATATTTCAAAACCCAAACAGCCATTTGGTTGGTATACCAGTTGTTATTAACATTATTTTCATATTCATTAGGACCGGTAACACCATGAATCATATACTTCTGAGCACGTTGAGAATAATGAACGCGATCAGCCCAAAATCTTGAGATAGCCACTAGAACTTCAATCCCTTGGTTAAGGACGTAAGTTTCATCGCCTGTGTAATCAGTGTAATCATAAATAGCATGAGCAATGGCGGCATTGCGATGAATTTCTTCAAACGTAATTTCCCATTCGTTATGACATTCAATCCCATCAAAAGTTACCATCGGGTATAACGCCCCATTAAGCCCTTGTTGTTGAGCATTATGAAAGGCTCCTGGTAATTGATTGTAACGATACTCCAGCAATTGTCGAGGTACAGTTGGTTTAGTAACTGCTAAATACATTGGCACGATGTAGGCTTCGGTATCCCAATAAGTGGCACCGCCATATTTTTCACCGGTAAAGCCTTTAGGACCAACATTTAAGCGTGAATCCTCGCCATAATACGTCATAAATAATTGTAAAATATTAAAGCGAATACCTTGTTGGGCTGCTGGATCACCATCAATTTGCACATCTGATTGTTCCCAGCGTTCTGCCCAAACTTGATCTCGTTCAGCTAAATGTTCAGCATAGGTTTTCTGTTGTGCTGTTTGTAAAATTGCCGTGGTTTGGGCCAATTGTTGTGCTTCCGGAACATCTCGACTGGTGACCACTGCGACTTGTTTTAATAACGTTAAGGATTGATTTGCCGTTAACGTGGCGGAAATCTTTTCAGCAACGGCTAATTCACTAATCTCTGATGTTCTAGTATAGTCCACATCTGTTGTAATTAAATTTTGCATTTCTTCAGTAACTGTAAAACGTGGCGTCCCAAATGGATTGGCTTTTGTTTCCATCGTTAAACTATAACGCTGATCAGATTGCTCGCCATGATCTTTTAATTCCCAGAACATTTCATCATAGTTGGCATCTTCATTATGCACTGCGCCGTTAATCAATGGCCGTAAAGTCAACTCGGCCTTCCCCGTTAAAACTGTTGCTTTAACTGAAATCAGGCCTAATTGTTGCGTGACATTACTCATAAAACGATCAAATTCAAATTTAACTTTGGCAGTATTAAATTCACCAACAAAACTACGATGTAATGAACCATTTTTCATGTTCAAAGATAAGTTAAAATCAGAATAGTTAATTTTAGCTAAGTCGACGTTTTCGCCATTAACTGTAATTGGAATACTTAAAAAGTCTGGCGAGTTAATTGCCTTACCAAAATAATCTGGATACCCATTCTTCCACCAACCAACTCTGGTTTTGTCGGGGAACCAAACACCGGCCAAATAAGTGCCTTGGTGTGTATCACCAGAATAATCTTCTTCAAAATTCCCGCGCATGCCCATAAAGCCATTACCAATTGATGTAATACTTTCCTGTAATCGTTTATCAGCAACCGCCAACTTGCTTGTTCTGACCATCCATGGGTCAATATCAAATAATCGTTTCGTCATGTTTCTACTCCTCTGTTGCTGAATAAATTATGCTATTATTTTTAATAAAAATTATTTTACTGATCCTTCAGATACCCCTGCAATAATTTGCTTTTGCATAACAAAGTAAAAAATAATTACAGGAATAATAGCAATAACCAAGCCAGCAAGTGCTAAATGCCATTGTTTTGTATACTGACCAAAGAAATAAAACATCTTTAATGGAATGGTTTGAATGCCTTCCTTATTAATAACTAATGATGGTAGTAAATAATCATTCCAAATCCACATTACATTCAACAGTGCAACTGTAACCGTTGTAGGTTGTAACATTGGAAAAACAACCTTAGTGAATATTTGTAATCTTGACGCACCATCTATAATAGCCGCTTCATCTAGTGCCTTCGGTACAGCTTTCATAGCACCGTAATATAAGAAAATTGATTGTGCGGATCCAAAACCTAGATACATAAAGACTAAACCAGGACGATTAAGCATGTGAAGTTTACCAAAAATTGAGACCAAAGGAATCATAACGGATTGAAATGGAATTAACATCGTAGCAACAAACATCATATAAATAACTTTTGAAAATGTAGTTTTGGCTCTCTGTAGTGCATAAGCCGCTGCACTTGAAAAGATAAGAATAATGACAACACTAACAATAGTAATTAATAACGAATTTAAAAAAGTTCTTGTAAAATCCAGCTCTTTAAATGCATTGGGGTAATTTAAAAATGTTGTTTTTTGTGGTAATGATAATGTATTTCTAAAAATCTCTGCTTTGGTCTTAAAGGAATTGACCACCATTATATAAAACGGAAAGAGCCAAACTAACGATAATAATACCCCAAGAACAATTAAAATGATTTTTTTCGTGTGCTTTGATTCATTCATTACGCCTCAACCTCTTTTCTTGATGTTACATAAACTTGTGTTAAGGATATAATGGCAATAAAAATAAAGAAAATAACTGCTTTTGCTTGTGCATAACCCATCTTATTGTCAGCAAATGCAGAATTATAAATATTCATTGCTACCATTTGAGTTGAATTATATGGTCCACCGTTAGTTAATGACAAGTTTTGATCGTAAAGTTTGAAGCAGTTCGATAACGTCATAAATAAGCTAACTGTAAATCCAGGCATAATCAAAGGAAACTTAATTCTCCAAAAACTCTGCCATTTTGTAGCACCGTCAAGGCTAGCCGCCTCAATTAATTCCTTATCAATTCCTTGCAAATAAGAGATATAGATAACCATAATATAACCAGACATTTGCCAACACATGACAATAACTAATGCCCAGAAACCAGTATTAGTTGTTGCAAGCCAATCTTGTAAACCGGCAATGTGTAATGCCGAACCAACCGCACTAAATGCTTCTGTAAAAATAAATTGCCAAATAAAGCCAAGAATTAAACCGCCAATTAGATTGGGCATAAAGAAGATAGTTCGCATAATATTGGCCCCTTTAAAGCGATTAGTTACCAACATTGCAAGACTTAGTCCAATAATATTAATCAGTACAATGGCAACAACTGAGAATTTAATTGTGAACCATAAAGCCGATAAAAATCCAGGATCTTGAAAAACCTTAAGATAGTTTGACCAGCCGACAAAAGCTGGATCCATTACACCGTCCCAATCGGTAAATGAATAATAAATACCAAAAACAAATGGTAATAATACCACTACAAATAATGCGATAATAACTGGAGCTGAAAAAATATAGATCCATCTTTTCTTATTCATCTCATTGCCTCCATTGTTACTTTTATTAGCCTAATAAATAGATAAAGCTGGGAGATTGTCCCAGCCCAGTCGTTTCCTTAATTAACGAGTCGCGGTCCATTGTGCTTTCGATGTTTTCTCAAGCTCTGACCAAGTTGTTTTACCTGCGACATACTTCTGAATTTCTGTTCCTAAAACATTCATACCCCAGTTAGTAGGATAGCCCATGAACACCCAACCAGTTGTTTTTCCTTCTTGATAATACTTGTAGGTTGTTCTAGATAATGGATCTTGAATTTTAGATGTATCATATCCTTTAAATGCAGGAACAAATTTGAACTTATTCAACACGAGATCTTTGCCCTTCTTAGATGTATAGAGCCAGTCTAAGAAATCTTTAGAAGCCTTGACCTCAGCAGATGATGCATTTTTATTTACTGTCCAATAGTTAGGAACTCCGACAGGCAACTTACCTTCTGTCTTCTTAGTAACAGGAATTGGGAACATATCCATATCGTTATCAGCCAGTTTTTGATCAATGCCTGAAACTGTTGGATAAATCCAATTGCCTTGTTCAGCCATAGCAACTTTACCATTAGCAAATAATTTTTCAATTTGTGTTGAATAGTCTAGACTATTTGTTGGTTGAACAGAATACTTGTTTTCAATATCGACATAACGTTTAAATTCTTTACCATATTTAAATGATACGTTGTTAGATTTAAAGGTCTTATTGACATCGTTATTAAATTCCAAAGCAAGAAATGGGTTAGATGAATGTAAACCTGTTACCCATGTTTCTTTAGCAGGGTATGCAAACGCTGCATCAATTCCCAGTTCTGACTTCATACTATCTAATTTTTTTGCAGCTGTTTCTAAATCATCTAATGTTTTAATTTGTGAAGCATCAATACCTGCTTTTTTAAATATTGCTTTGTTATATACCATACCGATACCTTCAAGGTCATAAGGTAAACCTAATACTTGTTTACCATCTTTGACCGCATCAAGTGTCCCACTCATTGCGCTTTTTGCAGCCTTCGTATCAGAAACATCTGCTAAATATTTTTTCCAAGTCTTCATATCTTCTGGACCACCGATATTAAAAATATTTGGCTCGTTTCCAGATTGGAATTTAGACTTTAATGCAGCGCCATAATCGCTACCACCACCAACGGTTGTAATATTTATTTTGACGTTTGGATGATTCTTCTCATACTCCTTAGCAGCTTCCTTAAACTGTTTTCTGAACTCTACTTTAAATTGAAAGACATTAATCGAAACCTCTTTTGATTTAGAGCCACTGCTTGAAGAACCACTATTAGAGCATGCTCCTAGTGTCAGTCCCATAACAATTGATGCAAGTCCTAACCCTAATTTTTGCCAACGTTTCATTAACAACTACCTCCCGAAAGACTTTTTGTTTTCCTTTACACAAATTATTATGTCGCATCCATAATCCATTTACAATCAAAAATCAGCTGTTACCGTTAACAGAATGAAAACGCTGTTTTTAACCACGCTTAATTATGCTAACATATTCATATAGTCAATATTATTAAGCCTAAAATTAGGTTTTTAAGGAGAAAAAATGAAAGAGAAGCAAAAAATTTATCAACGTGCTAATAATATTATCGAACTCATTTATCCCATTATTAAGTTAGAGCTTACATGGCTCAGCGCAACTCTATTTCCAATAACTTTGATCATTCTCTTTCAAACAACAGGTATTGTCCTTTATTTCAAAGTCATTCTAGGACTTATCATTACAACAACTTTAATACCTTCATTTCGAATTATTCAAGAATTAGATAAAGATATTAATTTAAATATATTTATAACTTTTTGGCATTTTTGGAAAACTAACTTACTTGATAGTCTAAAAATAATTATTAGTATTTTAATTCCATTTTGCTATACCTTAATCTTATTAAGTTCATATGAACAGCGTCATGATGCATTAGCGCTTTTAATTAAAGCCGCCGCGTTTTTTCTATTCATTTTAATTAGTTTTAGCGCATTATTTATTTTTAACTGTGCCGCTAAATTCAATTTTAAATTATTAGATTATTTTAAATTAATGGTCATTTACTTAAATAAATATCCAACCATTTACCTAAAGTTATTACTTTGTCTACTACTCGCATTTATTATTTTCATTCTCTTCCCTGCCATTACCTTTTGGGGACTAGTTTCCACATTACTTACTATATATTCGCTCATTGCAAAGCCAATATTAGTCGATATTGAACATAAATATGTCAAAAAGTAATTACAAAAAAGCGAGATTCATAGGGCTGTATCCCTAACAGTCCTGTGAATCTCGCTTTTATTTTGTGATTGTTTCAATTATAAAGCCATATTTGCTTAATTGCTCATCTTGGTAGTTCTGTGAAAAAATATTAATACCGTTAGCCGATATAGTTTGTATCTGTTGCCCTATATTAAATGTTCCAACAATCGACCTATCATTTAATAAACGTGTAAATTTAATAATTCGGCGATCATTATCAATTACATCCCAGCTAAACTCACCTTGAGTTAATAGATCTGCATTTTGTAAACGTAATTGAATTAACTGTTGATAGAATTTAAATAGCTGATGATCTTGAGTTGCCTCATCCCAATTCATCGGCTTGCGGCAATCAGGATCGTTGCCCCCATCCATCCCAATCTCATCGCCATAATAAATGCAGGGTTCACCTTCTTGTAAGAACGTGAACGCCAAGATCTGGCGCATTAAATCCTTATTATGATCACAAACAGTTAATAGGCGCGCGGTATCGTGTGAGTCTAACGTATTAAGCATCACTTCGTTAACCTGACGTTGATATAATGTTCGCTGATAATTTAAACCATCAACCATGCGGCTAGGGGTTAAACTATGCTTTACAATTCCGTTAATCATTGTTTCTGTATAGGCGTAATTCATCACTGCTGAGAATTGATCGCCTGCTAACCAAGGTTGAGAATTATGCCAAACTTCACCAAGAATATAAAAATCAGGTTTCAATTGATGACAAGTTTCGGCAAAACGACGCCAAAAAACATGATCCACCTCATTAGCAACATCTAACCGCCACGCATCAATATCAAATTCCTTAATCCAGTACTCAGCAACGTCTAGTAAATATTGTTTAACTTCAGGATTAGCCGTATTTAATTTTGGCATGTGCGGTGTGAAGGCAAAGGTGTCAAACGTTAATTTTTTGGCATTTTCAAAATTATCAGTTTCTTCATAGGCTACTGGGAATTTATTGATATGGAACCAGCTAGCAAAGCGTGAATTTTCTTCGTTGGCTAAAACATCTTGCCATTGAATTGATTGATCGCCAATATGATTAAAAACAGCATCCAGCATGACTTTAATTCCGCGTTGATGAGCGGCTTCAACAACTCTCCTGAATAAATCCTTATCTCCAAAATCAGGGTCAATTTCTAAATAATCAATTGTGTCATATTTATGATTGGAATAAGCCTTGAAGATCGGACAGAAATAGATGCCATTAATCCCTAGTTCTTGTAAATAATCCAAGTGGTCTAGTACGCCTTGTAAATCACCACCATAATAGTCAGTCCGATTAGGGCTTAAATCACTACGCCATGGTTTAACGCCAACAGGATCATTGTCTTTATCGCCATTAGCAAAACGCTCAGGAAAAATCTGATACCAAATGGTATGACGAACCCAGTCTGGTTCTTTAAAGCGATCAATCTCGTGTAAATAAGGCATCCGGAATGGGTTGCCATTAGTACCAATTAATTCAGTTGTAAACGGAAATACACCACGGTCACCATATAATACTTTTTGACCATCTTGACCTACTACTTCAAAATCGTATTGCACCCGTTTATAAGGTACTTGAAGCGCTGCCTCCCAATAGTCAAAATCTTCAGTTGTTGCTATTTTATGCATTGCTATCGTCTGATAATCCCAATGAGAACTACCAGAGTTATTGGTTAAATCATCAGTTGTACTAACATAAGGATCACCGTAAAAACAATTGACTTCAGCAACATCGGCACGTTTTGTTCTTAAACGCACTCGAAAATCGTTAGGCTGGTATAAAAAAGCAAATTCACTTTCGGGGCGATGATAAATTGCAGCAGTTTCCATAAAAATCAACCTTTCCATCAGGCAACTGACCTTAAAACTAAGTATTATATTTCCTATTGTACTGAACTATTGATAAAGACTACACTAGACCAAGGTTGTAACCGCAATTCTTCGGCTTTTTGCTGCCACTCTCCGGTCGTTAATACAGGTTGACCTAACGAAAAATTCGGTAAAGTTACTGTTCGTTCCTGATCTGACAAATTAGTTACAACCAGACCAACTTGTCCGTGAAATTTTCGAGTAAACATAATCGTCTTCATCGATGAGTTTAACAGATAAAACTCACCTTTAGAAAATAAAGAGGACTGCTTCAACTTCAGTAATGCACGGTAGTAATTCAGAATGCTATTCGCATCTTGATCTTGTTGAGCAACAGTAGTCGACGCAGGTGCCACTCTTAACCAAGGTTCATGAGTAGAAAAACCGTTATTTGAACTTTGATCCCAACTCATTGCTTGGCGCGCAGCTGTTTTGTGAACTTGCGAAAGTGCTTTTAAGACAGCTTGTTTTTGACCTTCGGGCACTTGCTGTTCTAAGTCCGTCACAGTTTGATCTTGAAATGCAGAGAAACGCGTTAGTTCAGCGCTCTTAAGGCCTAACTCTTCACCGTAGTAAATAATGGGAATTCCTTTTTGTAAATACAGCATGGTCGCTAGCGTCTTGAGACTCTCCGCTGGATATTGCGGATCACCATAAGCCGTTGCCATTCTTGGTAAATCATGATTGCTAAAATATAAGGTCGGCTGCGTTGTTTGTGCTAAAGTTGTTTGCCATTCAACAATAGAGACTGGCAAACTAGCAACGTCTAGTACTTCTGGTTGAGGTAATTGTAAAGTGGTTGATAAAGAAGTAGCTGTTTTTTTCTTTTTAGGTAAATTACGAAAGCTAACAATAGCATCACATAAGGCTCTGCCATTGGTTTTGCGTGTATACAACGCTGCTAAATTAGGATCAGCTGAAGCGCCCTCACCTAAAATAAACAAATCCGAATTAATCTTGCGTAGTTCATTAATAAATTCTTGTAAATACGTCACCACATTGGGTAAGTTAGCAAACATCGGCTCTGCTACAACCGGTTGAGTTGAATCAGTTGGATAGTTTTGGCGTAAGTTACCTTTAGCAATATGAATAAAAGCATCAAGTCTTAAACCATCTATTCCCTTTTCAACCCAGAACTTAGCCACTTCAATCATTGCTTCACGTACTTCTGGATTACGCCAATTCAAATCCGGCATATGTTTATCAAAAAGGTGGAAATAGTATGCGCCTGGTTCAGTTGGATGTTCTTGCCAAACAGACCCACCAAAAAATGAACCCCAATTATTTGGTGGCAAACCATTATCAGTCTTCTGCCAAATATAATAATCACGAAATAAACTATTGGGACTCTTTAAAGCGTCTTGAAACCAAGGATGCTGGTCAGAAGTATGATTTAAAACAAAATCCATTAACACATGCAATCCCAATTGGTGTGCTTTTTCGATTAACTCAGTCATGGTTGCCATATCGCCAAATTTCGGATCAATCGTATAATAATTCGAAACATCATAACCATTATCGACTTGTGGTGAAGTTAAAACTGGGTTCAACCAAATTGTATTAACCCCTAACGACTTAATATAATCAAGGCGATTAATTAAACCGCGCAAGTCACCTAAACCATCATTATCACTATCCTGAAAACTTCGCGGGTATACCTGATAAATAATGGCATTATCATACCATTTCGTCATTTCTAGTCCTCCTAATCCGAATAACGTTTACTTATCTATCTTAGAAAACCCTTACACAAACAACAAGCAATTCTCTCAATGTTATCGGTAACAGGTTTAACCTGACGACTAATCATGACTTTTCTTCAATGATCTTTAAAAAAACTAAGACAAAAGCTAGCTTAATCTTTTAAATAGACCAATGACGAATATTAGCTGTTAAACGCATTCTAAAAGTCAGATCATTCTACTTAAAATGTAAAAAGCTAAATCCAAATTTGGATTTAGCTTTTTTACACTCTCGCTTATTTAAATTTTTAACTGCGATGATAATTACGAGTAGTCTGGCGCCGAATTAACTCTGGCGAAAACATCACTTCAACACGATTGTTACGATCAGGATCATGATCTTCGCTCATGGGCAAAGCTAGATTAATCTTTTGTAACAACAAGGCGGCAACTTTACTCCCCATGGTCATGACCGGCTGTTTGACCGTTGTTAACTTTGGGTCAGCAATTTGATCTAAAAAGACACCGTCAAACCCAATAATGCCAAATTCATCGGGAATATTGCCGTGCATATGTTGAATGCCGCGTTCAACCCCGATAGCTAAGCGATCACTTGAACAGACGAAACAAGTATTGGGTTTAAATTCATGCCAATGATTTTCAACATAGTTCTGTGCTTCAGAAGAGTGATTGCCAAAACGAACGATTTGCGGGTTACGGCCATCTTTTTGCATGGTATCCATATAACCACGTTCGCGAGAGTACTCAAACGATTCTTTTAACTCAATGCCAAAAAAGATAATTTCTTCATACCCATCATTAATGGCTGCACTTGTTGCTAAAAAAGTACCATATTTGTTATCTGAATCAACGTAATCATAATTATGACGATTTTCGCCAAACAGCATGGTTGGACGATTTAATTGATCAATCCAAGCAAAGTCGTCGTGACGCGCACCGGTAATCAAATAGCCGTCACAATCGCCAATGTCCGCATTTTTCTGAGTGACAACTTGTAAAGCATACTGGTGCTCATTAAGTTCTTGCGCAACACCCATTAACAAAGTTGCGTAATATGGTTCGACAGTATCCACTTTTTCTAAAATGATCAACTTAATAATCCGCGTGGTATTAGCAGCAAGTGCCTTAGCGGCAAAGTTAGGTTGATAGTTTAACTCCTTCATGGCTTTAAAAACCAACTGCTTTAATTCATCAGTTACCTGTTCTGGATGATTGATTACCCGCGAAACTGTCATTTTTGAAACATTAGCCAATTTAGCGACATCATTTAACGTTGCGATTGTGCTCACCCGTTTTCTTTTTTAATTCAATTATACCGACAGCTTTTTCGTTTAACAAATAACAATCGTGAACCGCTTTGATTGGTTGAACATCGTTTTAAATTTTAAGGAACCTAATTATTAATTAATTGTTCTTGGGCATTAAAATAATTCTTATAAGCTGCATACCCTGCAATAATTGAGCCTAAACTGGTAGTCGTAATCAACATGAACGTTACCATAATCTGATACTTAATCGCCCGAACAGGATCAACGCCTGCAAAGATCAGACCAGACATCATACCAGGCAAACTAACAAGACCAACTGTTTTAGCAGAATCAATCGTTGGCTGCATCGCAGTTTTAATACTAGCCCGTAAAATAGGTAAAGAAGCTAACTTCTTATCCGCACCTAAGGCCAATTTTTCCAAAATCTGTTGATGCTGATCGTGAAATTGTTGATTCATGCTACGATAACACAAACCAATCCCCACCATTGAATTACTAGCAATCATGCCACTAATTGGAATGATCTGAGAGGGAACAAATTTAATGGCACCTGAGGCAATCAAAACGCCCATAGTGACGTAAGTACTGACAAAAATAGCAATTAATGAATCTAAATAACGTTTATGCTGATTTGGATTACGTTTGTACGCATTCCAAGCGGCATTAAGGACAATGAAGAAACTCATCGCACTTGTTAAAACAACATTGTTAACGCGGAAAATGTATTTTAATAAATAACCAACAATAATCAGTTGGATAACTGCCCGCGCAATACTATAAAAAATATCTTTGGTTAGATTTAATTTTTCCCGTTCACTAATGGCCACGCCGATTAATACCAGCGCAAAAGAAAACACCAGTGATAAATTATTGACTGATAGCTGATTCATCGACAATCTTCCCTTCCTTAATCCAAATAACCTGTTGTGCTTGTGCCAAAATATCACTTTCATGAGTGACTAATAAAATAGTCACCCCGTCAGCATGAACCCGTTGAATTAATTTTTTAACAATGGCTTTACTGGCACTATCTAGCCCAACGGTTACTTCATCAAGTAATAAGACTTTAGGCAAGAAAATCAAATTACGAATCAAGGCTACTCGTTGACGTTCACCGCCAGATAACTCCGTAATTTTCTTAGTTAAATATGATTCGGGTAGATCGACCAAATCTAATAAATGATCAACTTTAGCTTGTTCAAATGCTTTACCGCGAACAAGAAACGGAAATGCCAAATTATCTTGAACAGTCTCGCCAAAGAGCGTTGGTTGTTGGAAACAATAGGAAACTTCTTTGCGATAATCTGTGGTTGGATAACTTGCTTGGGCTTGATTGTTAAATAAGATTTCCCCACTTGTCGGTGTTAACAGTGTCGCGATTAACTTTAATAACGTACTTTTACCACCACCAGAAGGACCACTGATGGTTAAGTAATCACCTGAGTTAACTTGTAAATTAATATCATTGATAATTGGCTTCTCCTCGACAACAAAGTCAACCTGCCGCATTGTTAAAATTGACATATTTCGTCAGCTCCCAATAATTAAAATAGCTTATTTTTATGATACTAAATTTTATAACAATTCTAATCTAGAATACTTTATCATGATTATAACAATTTTTACAATACCATCTGATTAATCAAAAATTATGTACCACTCAAAATTAATAACAAAAAGCGGGCACATATTTCCTCCCGCTTTAAGTGACTACCATATGTGCATATATTGCTTCACTCGGTAAATGAGTGCGCGACCTAAAAATTCAAGGTTATTTTTAACCTATTTATTTTTGGGAACGTGATGTTCTAAATTATCTGCATCAATCTTTTCCATATCGCCAACATACTCTAAGGTAGTTGGGTTATTTAAGTAAACCACATCGAAATGAAAAGTTGTTCCACGTTGCCAACATTCCGTAACTAATAATCGTGCTGGTAAATCTAGCCCTTCATTTAAGACCACACTTAATTGCGGTGCGGTAATCTTAATTTCGTCATCACAACTTAACTGCACCAAATACTCATAAACTAAAACATCACGATGCCAAATTGAAACAGGAATTGAACTTTGCAAGGTTTCTGGCAATACTTGTGGTACTTTCTTTTTGATTTTAGGTAATAGCGATCGCATTTGCCGATCAAGTTGTTTTTGATAATGAATTTGTCGTTGACGCAGCCATAAATGATGAACTGTAAAATAACAAACAATGGCTGCAATAATAACCAGAATAATTTGCCACCACATCAAGGACACCTCTTCTCAATCAGACTACCTTTAGTATACGGTGCTACACCCCTAAAAACTATTAAAAAGAATTAAGCTCGTTATCTTCAATGCCATTAGACAGGACTCGTTGCCGATTTAGTTAGTATACAATTCCTTGAAAATATGATAACATCAACATAACTGTTGTGTAATGCAACCAAATCGAGCGGAAAAATTAAACAAATAAAAGGAGTTTTTATATTGATTTTTAAAGTATTATATCAACCTGACAAAACACGTAATCCTCAACGAGAATTAACACAATCACTTTATTTAGAGGCCAACTCTGCTGTTGAAGCACGAGCTCTTGTTGAAGAGAATACGAACTATAACATCGAACTTATCCAAGAATTAACTGGTAATTTCTTGGAATTCGAACAAAAAGAGCCAAGTTTTAAGCTCACGGAGTTTAATTAATGAACAACAAACGGCCTAAGATTCAAAATAATGAAACGGCAGTCTATGCCATTGGCGGTTTGGGTGAAATTGGTAAAAATATGTACGGTGTTCAATTCCAAGATGAAATCATCATCATTGACGCCGGAATTAAATTTCCTGAAGATGAATTATTAGGTATTGACTACGTTATCTCTGATTATAGTTATATTGCAGATAACATTGATAAAGTCAAAGCACTGGTTATCACCCATGGTCATGAAGATCATATTGGCGGTATTCCATTCTTGCTTAAACAAATTCCTAATATTCCAGTTTATGCTGGTCCTTTGGCAATGGCCTTAATTAAAGGCAAGCTTGAAGAGCACGGTTTACTGAATAGTACAGAATTGCACGCCATTAATGAAGATTCTGTCTTAAAATTCCCTAAAGTAAGTGTCACCTTTTTCAGAACTACCCACTCGATTCCTGACACTTTAGGTATTGCTGTGCATACGCCTCAAGGTGTCATTGTTGAAACTGGTGACTTCAAGTTTGATCTAACGCCAGTTGGCGATCAACCAGCACCAAACTTACAACGTATGGCTAAACTTGGTGAAGAAGGCGTGCTCTTATTAATGTCTGATTCAACCAATGCCGAAGTGCCAAACTTTACTAAGTCAGAACGCTTCGTTGGTAACTCTATTCGTCATATTTTTGAAGGTATTGAAGGGCGAATCATCTTCGCTTCTTTCGCTTCAAATATTTCACGTGTTGCCCAGGCTATCTCAGCTGCAATCGAACATCATCGTAAAGTTGCAGTCTTTGGTCGTAGCATGGAAACAGCTATCGTTAATGGTCAAGAACTTGGCTATTTAAAGATTCCTGATGGCGTTCTAGTTGATGCCCATGAGATCAACTCATTGCCAGCTAATGAAGTTATGATTCTCTGTACCGGTTCACAAGGTGAGCCAATGGCTGCTTTAAGTCGTATCGCTAATGGTACTCACCGTCAGATTTCTATTAATCCTGGTGATACCGTGATCTTCTCTAGTAATCCTATTCCTGGTAATACGATCAGCGTTAATCATTTGATCAACCAACTCTCTGAAGCTGGTGCTAATGTTATTCACGGTAAAGTTAATAACATTCATACCTCTGGTCACGGTGGTCAAGAAGAACAAAAATTAATGCTTCGCTTAATCAAACCTAAATTCTTTATGCCAATTCATGGTGAATATCGTATGTTGAAGATTCATACTGAATTAGCTGAATTATGTGGCGTCCCTCAAAAGAATAGTTTTATTCTTGAAAACGGTGATGTGCTTGCACTCACTAAAGATCGTGCTCGTATTGCCGGTCACTTCCCTGCTGATGACGTTTATGTCGATGGTAGTGGTATTGGTGATATTGGTAATGTTGTTTTACACGATCGCCACGTTCTTTCCGAAGAAGGATTAGTCGTTGTGGTTGCCACTATCGATTATCAGAAGAAATTAGTATTAGCCGGTCCTGATATTTTGTCACGTGGTTTTGTTTACATGCGTGAATCAGGTCCGTTAATTGAGGCAGCACAAAAACGAATCTATGGTTTAATTCGTAAGATGTTCACTGAGGAAGAAAAAGTAACTGAATCAATGTTACGCGATGCTATTATTGATTCCTTACAAAACTTCTTATTTGAACGAACAGAACGACACCCATTGATTCTACCAATGCTCATCTCAACTTCTAATTAAAAATTAGCTTATCAGGCAGTCAACCCCGTTCAGGTTTGGCTGCCTGATTTTTTTGATTGAAAAAGCCAATTGTTTTAGTACTGTTAATTGATAACTTATTTGCTAATACGACTTTTAATAAAAAATGTTATAATAGTTTTTTACCATCCATCATTGCGGAGGGATTTTTTTGCCCAATTTTTCAATTATTATTAATCTAAAAGCCGGTTCTGGTGCTGCCGCACAAGCTTGGCCACTCTTAAAAACAGAATTAGATCATCAACGGATTGATTACACACCTTACTTCACAGAATATTCTGGTCACGCCATTGAACTAGCTAAAAAAATTGGCGACACCGCAGACGATGATTTTATCGTGGTAATCGTTGTTGGTGGTGATGGTACTGTCAACCAAGTTTTAAATGGTTTAGAACAGTCCGCACATCCGGAAACACCCATTGCTTATTTTCCGGCCGGTTCTGGTAACGACTTTGCCCGTAGTCTTCAGTTAACCAAAAACGCCCCTACTTTTGTTGAAAACCTCCAAAGAATTCATCGTAGTACCAGTTTGAATGTTTTTAAAATCAAATTAGGCGACCGCGCTGATCGAACGTACCAGCAACAAAAATATCTAATTAACAACTTTGGGGTTGGCTTTGATGCTCATGTCGTTCACATGACTGAACATTCTCCTTTGAAGGCGAAGTTAAATCGGCTGCATCTTGGCAAATTTGCCTACGTTATTAATTTAATTGCTGTTTTCAAAGACCAACAAACCTACGATCTTAAAATCATCGGTGATCAAGTTGAGGAATTTAAACAGGCTTACTTAGTCACTTTGACCAACATTCCTTACTTCGGTGGTGGTGTTAACATTATGCCCACCGCTGATCCTCATCTTCACGACTTAAACTTAGTTGTCATTGAAAAACCAAGTTTACCAAAGCTGTTGCAATTATTTATCCGTATTCTGACCACGGGTAGTCATCTTAAAGATCCAGCTGTTCACGTCTTTAAGGGTGAGCAACTTAAATATGAAATAACACCGAAACAATTCGGACAAATGGATGGCGAAGACATGGGTGCACATCAATTTATTGTTGAAGCTAGCAATGCCAGTCACCCATTTTGGATTTAAAAAAACGTCTGTTAACCCAAGTTAATAACTTATGGGTTAACAGACGTTTTTTGTTGGTTTAATCTTTTACTGATATTGACAACTATAAGGCTAAAAAGCCATCGTGTTCTTGATGACTAAGTTCAATCGGCTGACCGTTAGCTTGAGCTCGTTTAATCCGCTGCTCACCCCAATTTGACATTGCAATTAACAATTCGCGTAATGATTTACCTTCATCTGTGATCGCATAAACAACTTTAGGCGGTACTTGAGGATAAACTCGACGGGAAATAATGCCATCATGCTCTAGTTCCCGTAATTGTTGCGTCAACATTTTTTGAGTAACTTGGGGAATGCGTCGTTTTAGCTCGCCGGAGCGAAGTGGTCCTTGCCCTAAATGACATAAAATAATCGGCTTCCATTTACCACCGATTACTTCAAGGGTTGCTTCCACACCCAACTGATAAATTTTTTTGTCATTAAAACTCACTCCTGCTCCATTTAGTACTTTTTAGTACCTATCGAACTTTATAGTGCATACTTACTTTTTGTCAGTATATCATTTATACTCATTTACGTCGACAAAATCAGTACTACTAAATCTAATCACTAAGGAGTGTCATTAATGAAGAACTATCAATTTTTAACACCACTTGAATTTCCTAATGGGGTCACACTAAAGAATCGAATTGTGATGTCCCCAATGACAACAATGTCGAGTTTTTATAATGGGATGGTCTCTAATGATGAACTGGATTATTACCAAGCCCGCGCTGGTGGTCCCGGAATGATTATCACTGCCGTTGCCAATGTCTCAGATAACGGTAAAGGTTTCGAAGGTGAATTATCTGCTGCTAGTGATGATATGATTCCTGGATTAACTAAATTAGCCGCTACCATTAAACAAGACGGCGCCAAAGCTATTTTACAAATTTTCCACGCAGGCCGTAAATCTAATCATCAAGTTTTACGCGGTGAACAGCCAGTTAGCGCCAGTGCCATTGCAGCAGTTTACCCACCAAATTCTGAAACACCACGGGCATTAACTGAAGTTGAGATTCAGCAAATTATTCAAGATTTCGCCGCAGCTACTAAACGCGCCATCTTGGCTGGATTTGACGGTGTCGAGCTCCATGGTGCTAACACCTATTTATTACAACAATTTTTCTCTGAAAATTCTAATCAACGAACTGATCAATGGGGCGGTTCTTTAGAGAAGCGTATGACCTTTCCTTTAGCTGTCATTAATGCAGTTAAAACAACAATTAAAGAAAATGCAGCTGACCAGTTTATCTTAGGTTACCGTATTTCACCTGAAGAAATCGAAACACCGGGTATTCGTTTAGCCGATTCATTAACTTTTGCCCAAACGATTAAACCTTTGATTAGTTATCTACATTTATCAATGGGTAGTTATCAAAGAACCTCACTAAATAATCAGGACGATAAAACACCATTATTAAACCAATTTGCAGATGTGACCAATCATGAATTACCTTTAATTGGCATTGGTTCCGTTGAAACGCCTACCGATGCGGAAAATGTTTTGGCCGGTGGTGCCGATTTAGTTGCCATTGGTCGTGAACTTTTGCGTGAGCCGCAATGGGTTCAAAAAATCCTGAGTGATGATGAAGCTAGTCTTCGTTTCAAAATGAGTCCTAATGAAATGGACGAATTAGCAATTCCACGTGTCATGCAAGTTTACTTGCGCGAATCATTTGCTAAGGTCATGCACTTTACGACTGATAAAACTGCGGCCGAAAGTTATCAAAATCAAGTTGCCCCAATGGAAGGATTTGAGAAAAAATTATAAGCTAATAACACAACATTTTCGATTTTCAATAATAAGGCAAACAGGTCGCAACTTTAAAAAGTCGCGACCTGTTTTTTGTATTGAACTAATTAATTGCGCCATTTGGTGTTATTCCATCCATGCCAATCATCGGATCGATTGTTCCTGAAGCAATTAATTGGGCCGTTAAGCGATAATCACTGGGCTCATTAACTGTTGATTCACCCTTGTTTACTTCTTGAGCAGTAAGGTCAGTTTTAGCCACATTATTTTCTGAATTTGTTTCAGTATCAGAAGCAACTTCTTCAGGCTGTAATAACTTTTTAATCCGCATAGCTAATGTTGTCCGGCGTTCTTCGCCCTCAGACATAATGGCTTTTACAAAAGCTTCTTTTTGGCCCACCATCACGAGTTTATCCTTCGCGCGGGTAATTGCCGTATAAAGTAATTTCCGTTGCAGCATACGGCGATTTTGCATGGTTAACGGTAAAATAACGAGTTGATACTCACTACCCTGTGATTTATGAATGGATACACAATAAGCTAGACTCAAATTACGCCAATCGGCTTGGGTCAGTTCAACTTCTTGTCCAGAAAAATCAACAAATAATTTAGCCTGATGATCGTTTTTCTTTCCAGCAACTTCAATGCCGGTAATACGCCCAATATCACCATTATAAATACCGCGCTGGCCATCATTTTGTAATTGAATTACCTTGTCACCAATCCGATATTTAACATCGCCAAAGACCACCTCTTTAGTTTGAGGTGTTTTTTTAGGATTAACTAGCGCTTGAACATCGTTATTCAACACGTCAATTCCGGCAATACCCCGATACATTGGTGCTAGAATCTGGGTCTCTTCTAATGAAAAACCGCGGGCCGTTGACTTAGCCACAACTTGTTCAACAATATGAGCGACTTGCCCCGGTAAACAAGTAATAAATGAGCGATCTGGTAAATTAGCCGTTAAATTATCTGGAACATGCCCTTGATTAATTTCTTGTGCTAAAGAAACAATTGTTGAATCCGCAGATTGCCGATAAATCTTGGTGAGCTTCGTTGTTGGAATGCAACCACTGGCAATTAAATCGGCAAAAACACGCCCCGGTCCTACTGATGGCAACTGATCTTGGTCACCAACTAATAAGACCTGCATTCCTTCAGGAACCGACTGAACTAATGTTTGAAATAGTTGTTGATCAACCATCGACATCTCATCAATAATTAATAAACGCCCATTAATTTCTTGTGCTTGGTCTAAGTAATGGGGATCATCAACAGCAGTTAACCCTAGTAAACGGTGAATGGTTTGCGCAGGCAAACCAATGGTTTCACTTAACCGCTTTGCTGCCCGACCAGTTGGTGCAGCTAACTGAATTGGAAAAGTTCCATCTTCGTAATCTTTCGGATCTAAACTCAAATGATGTTGCTTGGCAAACAGAACCACAACCGCATTCAAAATTGTTGTTTTTCCTGTCCCTGGACCACCGGTTAAAATACTTAATGGATTATTTAATCCCATCTTAATAGCATCAATTTGATGTTGGTCATAAGTGACTTTTAACCACCGAGATAAAGCCCTTAACTCTTTAGCAAATGATTTTTCAGACCACGGTTTAACTTTGGCCGCCGTTAATTTCTCTAAACGGTTGGCAATATCAAATTCACTTTGAAAGCTGGCGCGCAAATAGATTCGTTTGCTCTCAACAATAATGCCACCTTGACTAGCTAGTGAGACTAATTCTTCCGCAATTTGTTGATCAGTTGGAACTTGGCCACGATTAGATTGCAATAATTGCAATGCACCCTCTAAAACCGTTTCTGGATCTGAATAAGTATTCCCATTGATGGCTTGATCATTACGTAAAAATTGAATCAGCGCGGCTTCAATTCGCACCGGCGCATCAGCTGCAATTCCTAATTGCTCGGCGACTTGATCAGCCCGTTTAAAGCCAATTCCCTGAATATCGTAAACAAGTTGATACGGATTCTTTTTAATAATTTCCAACGCTTCTGTATGATACTTCGAAATGATCTGATCAATTAAGCGAGGGCCAAAGCCAAACTCACCTAAACTAATCATTAATTGTTCCGTACCATGTGACTGTTTTAGCTGTTGAATAATAGCCTCTTGTTGTGCTTTTTTAATACCAACAGTGGCTAATTTATCTGGATTGGCTAACAATTGATCAATCGCACTAACGCCTAGACTATCAACAATCTTTTTAGCTGTGGCTTTACCAATTCCTTTAAATTGAGAACCTGAAAAGTAATTAATCAAACTAGCCTCAGTATCTGGACGCACTAAGGCGTAACTCTCCGCCTGAAACTGTTGACCATATTTAGGATGTTCAACGATTAAACCTGTGAATTGATACTTTTCTTCTAGGTTAAGGTCACCAAAACTGCCGGTGACGATCATCATTTCATCGTTCCAGTCAAAATTCTTTTTAGTTACTTTAACCGAAATTATTTTAAACAGACTGGTTGGATTTTCGAACAAAACGCCGTCGATAAATCCTTCCAACTCTGCATTGGTTGAGATTGTCTTCATGATTACTCCGCTAAAATCAATTTAACTGCATCGCCGTACTTCTTCGGTGCCACTTTAGCCGCCTGTTGTAGTAGTTGCGTTCCAGCTTCTAATTGCTGCGTGTTTAATAACACCGCACCCGCTGTAAAAGCTATATCCGGATTGTCAGGTTCTAATTTAAGTGCCTGTTGTGCATAAGGCAAAGCTTGCGTCCACAATTGTTGCTTGGCAAAAATTTGGGCCAATAAGAGATTTTCAGTAAAACCAGCGTTCTTATCTTCAACTGCTGTTAAAGCAAAAACTGTGGCACGAGGTAAATCAGCTTGTTCAAAATAAATGACCGCTAACATATAACTGGCTTCACGGGCATATTCTGAATGCAAAATAGTCGTTAACAAGGCAATCGCCTGATCATTTTGTTGGAGCTGATGAGCAATAATGGCGCGATTATACGTAATATCAGCTCGTTTTGGTGCCAAAATTGCTGCCCGTTGAAGTAATTGTCGCGCCTGAGTTAAATCCGTAACTTGAATTAACATTGTCGCCAGTTGAACTAATAAATCAACATTATTGGGATCGGCACTTAAAAGCTGGGTTAATTTAACAATCGCTGTTTCTCGTTGACCTTGAGCAAATAGGTCTTGTGCTTCTTGATTCATTTTGATCTCCCTACTGCATTAAATCGTATCTGTTTTACCAAGTTTCTTCCCTAAATACGACGTCTCATTCCAAAGTACTTTTTCGAAATGTTGACCATGATCTTTCGTCTGGACGATCGTCAAACTCGTATTCGTTAATCCACCCTGTTTACGTAAATCCGGTAATGGTGTCTCTAATAGTGATTGGATTAATGCCGTCAACGCTGCACCGTGACTAACGATCAAAATATTATCGTCATCGTTAGGATAACGCCGAGTAATATCTAAAATAATTTTGCGCATTCTTATAATTAATTGAGTAAAAGTTTCAGCATGAACCCGATTATGTTCAAATTGGTCGGGATGATGACGAAAATCATCAACTGCTTCAGGATACTTGGCTTCCACTTCTTTAAACGTCTTACCTTCCATAATGCCTAAATTAAATTCTCTTAATCGTGGCTCAATATGGATGGGAATATCTTGATTTAAGTTTTCACTCAAAAAAACAGCTGTTGTTTGAGCGCGTAATAGTGGACTTGTATAAATAGCCCGGAACTTAACGCGATGTGCCAATAAAAATTGTGCCAAACTATGAAAATCATGATAGCTATCTGGTAACAACGGTGAATCACCGCCTGCACCTTGATAACGCCCCTCTAAATTCCATTCTGTTTTACCATGTCGTACAAAGAAGAATTTCGTCATATACCCATCCTCAAATTTATGTATTAAAACGTGCGCAAAGCAACTGCCGGTAAGTTGTTTAAGGAGAAATCTTGCTGCGTTAACATACCTCAATCTTTCACCTTAAACAAATACCAGCAACCCGTTGCTTTCGCACTGTATTGAAAAAGAGCAGTAACAGAATTGAAGACGCGGATTTGTCTTCAAAGACAACATGTCGCGCTTCAAAAGGTAGTCACTACCCTCTGTCACAGCTCTCATTTATTCGCTATACATATTGTAAAGCTTTTGTATGGTCATAAGCAACATCAATCACGCCGCCGCCTAAACACTCAGGACCGTCATAGAAAACAACGGCCTGACCAGGTGTAATTGCGCGAACAGACTCATCAAAAACTACCGTTGCACTAGTACCATCATCATTCATCTTAACTGTCACACCAGTATCAGCTTGACGATAACGGAACTTAGCTGTGCAATGGAATTCTTGAGCTGGTGCAGCACCAGTAATAAAGGAAATATTTGAAGCCTCAAGACTAGTTGCATAGAGCAATGGATTATTAAACCCTTGATCTACGATTAAAGTATTTGTTGACATATCTTTACCAACAACAAACCAAGGCTCACTAGAATCACTGCTACCACCAATGCCTAAGCCAGAACGCTGGCCAATTGTATAATACATTAAACCATCATGCTGACCCTTTAACTCGCCAGCAGGTGTGCGCATCTCGCCAGGTTGTGCTGGTAAGAACTCTTTTAAGAACTTCTTGAAGTCACGCTCGCCAATGAAGCAAACACCTGTTGAATCGCGCTTAGTAGCTGTTGCTAAACCTGCCTTAGCTGCAATTGCGCGAACTTCAGGCTTACGCAAACCACCAAGTGGGAACATAACTTTTTGTAATTGATCTTGTGATAAGGCATTTAAGAAATAAGTTTGATCCTTATTATCATCTGCTGCCCGAATCAAGTGAACTGTCCCGTCTGCATCACGATCAAGCTGTGCATAATGCCCCATGGCAATATAATCAGCATTCATCTTCATGGCATAATCGATAAAGGACTTGAACTTAATTTCCTTGTTACACATCACATCAGGATTAGGTGTGCGGTTATGACGATACTCGTCTAAGAAGTACTCAAAGACCCGATCCCAGTATTCCTTTTCAAAATCGATTGAATAATAAGGAATACCAATCTGATCAGCAACTCGGGCCACATCTTCATAATCTTCTGTTGCCGTGCAGACACCAGAATCAGTTGTGTCGTCCCAGTTCTTCATAAAGACGCCAATCACGTCATAGCCTTGCTGCTTCAATAACAATGCGGCTACTGATGAATCAACGCCGCCACTCATGCCCACAACAACGCGGGTCTTAGAATTATCCATGAATCTATTCGCTCCTACTCTGGAGCAACAATTAAAATATCGCGCTCCATTAAATTCTCAATTTGATAGTTAAATTGTTCCACAACGTTAGCTGTTTTTTCATCTTTAAAAATATTAACAGCCTTCATCCCACTAGGATCAGTAACAGACATCTTTAAAGTATCGAGTTCTGCCCCAATCGTAATTTTTAATTTATTGCCAACTGCATATGGTGAATCACCACTTAAAGGCCGATCCAATTGAAAGCTACCCCGATTAGTTTTAACAAAACCTGTATCGCGTAGTGCATATTTTTTAATTTGAGGGCTGATTTTGAAGATTCGTTCATCGCCCAAAACTTTTGCTTCATCTTTTGCCATTAAAAATCCCTCTTTTTCAACTTGATGTTAAATACTAAGGACATTATAACAAAGAATGAAACATGTAAGCAATTTCTCTAAAAAGCACTACCAGCCATTTGTCAGTAAAGCAACTAGGTCTTTAGTAAAACTAGTTTAAATAATCTTGAGTAACTTCAGTAATTGCTTGGGCCAATAAATGAACACTTTCTTCAGTGTTTTGATCGCCAAAGGAGACTCGCAATGACTCACTAATTTGTGGGGCATCCTGATCACCAGTAATAGCCGTCAGAACATGAGAAGGTTCTAAGCTGCCCGCTGTACAAGCAGAGCCAGCAGAAACAGCAAACCCCTTCAAGTCTAAGTTCATTAAGGCCAAAGTAGATGGCAATCCCTTAATCCAAATATTCAATACGTGAGGTAAAGCTTGATCCGGCTGCGGACCATTAATTGCAAAGTCAACTTTGTTAGCCTTTAAATCAGCAATTAAAGTTGTTTTTAAACTTTGTAGCTTTTCTCGTTTAGCTTTTTTATTCGCAGGTGTTAAATCCTTAACCGCTTGTGCTAGGCCAATAATACTAGGAATATTTTCCGTACCAGCACGACGTAGATGCTCCTGTTCGCCACCATGCATAAATGGTTCCAGATTAACTTTTTCGTTCATATATAAAAAGCCAATTCCCTTAGGACCGTGTAACTTATGACCAGAGATAGATAATAGATCCACGCCCATTTTTTGAACATCAATATCCAAAATTCCATAAGCCTGAACGGCATCCGTATGGAAAATAGCTTGATGATCCTTTAAGACAGCGCCGATTTCAGCAATCGGTTCAATGGTCCCAATCTCATTATTACCCGTCATAATCGAAACTAAAATCGTATCAGGTCGTAAAGCGGCCTTAACTTGCTCAGCAGTAACTAAACCATGTTCATCAACTGGTAAGTACGTAATATCGTAACCAAGTTTTTCCAAAAAACTCATGGTTTTCAAAACAGCTGGATGTTCAATTTGCGTGGTGATAATATGTTTACCATGTTCTCGATAGGACACCGCCGTACCTAAAATCGCGGTATTATCACCTTCCGTGCCACCACTGGTGAAAATAATCTCGTCTGTCTTGGCATGAATGCTATTAGCAATCACTTGACGGCTCTGATCAAGTAGATGATGGCTCTGACGACCAAAGTAATGTGTGCTTGACGCATTACCAAAATCATCAGCTAATGCTTGACTCATTGCCGTAACAACGGTTGGACTCATTGGCGTTGTTGCAGCATTGTCAAAATAATAATGAGTCACTTTACTCGTTCCTTTCTAAATCAGCAATGTTAGGAATTGCCTTTAATAATAATTGTGCTGCATTCTTACCAGCTTGTTTAACGAATTCGTCAAAGTTAACTGTGGCATCAGCATCGCCATTATCACTAATTGCGCGAATAATGAGAAATGGTTTATTAAAGTTACTGGCAATTTGTGCAACTGCAGCACCTTCCATTTCAATTGCAGCAACACCTTCAAAATTACCCTTAATTGCCGCAACATGATCGGCGCTAGCTACAAATTGATCACCAGTAACAATTAAACCAGTTGTTGCAGGCAAATTAAGTTCTTGTGCTGTTTGTTCAACAACGTTTAACAAGTTTTGGTTGGACTTAAAGAACAAATCTTGACCTGGTAATTGACCTACTACATAATCGCCGCCATTTGTCACATCAACATCGTGATAGGCTAATTGTTGGCCTAAGACCAACTCACCAATCGATAATCCTTGTGCTACTCCGGCAGCAGATCCTGTATTAATTAGCGCATCAACGTGGAAATGATCGAATAACACTGTTGCTGTCATCGCTGCTTGAACTTTACCAATTCCTGATTGAGCTAAAACTAATTCAGTTTCTCGATAAGTACCAACCGTAAATTCAGCACCACCAATTGTTTCAGTTGTAAGGGCTGATAACTTTTCCCGATATAAAATAATTTCCTCTGCCATTGGTACAATAATTCCGATTTTCACTTAAAATACCCCATTTTCAATTGATTAGTTTGCAAACATTTCATTAAACAAAGAATAAAACTAAATAAACAATTACGATTAAAATAGCGACAATACCAATTGCCCAATTAAGTCGCCGACGCATATTAGGATGAATTGTTTTAGCATCCTTGAATTGTTGTTCCTTTGCTTGTTGACGTGCTACTCGCGACATCGAAGCCGTTGCTTCTGATGTTTCTGATCCTGCTGCTTTATCCAAATCAGCCATAAAACGGCTACCACTACTGGCAGCTGTTTGGTTGGTCTTTGATTGGTTAGTAAAGCGCTGGCGTAATCGTTGTAAAAAGCCAGCCGATTGCTTTTCACTATGCTTCATGTTGATCCTCTTTATCTGACAATTGTTCCCAATATTTAACCGCTAGTAAGGTTTTAGCGTCAATAAAGTCTGATTGTTGTAATAATGTTTGAATTTGTTTAAGGGTTAAAACCTTAACCTCTAAAAATTCATCTGGATCTAATGAACGTTTTTGAGGCAATTCATGTAAGTCCGTTGCTAAATATAGATGCATCTTTTCCGTTGCAAAACCAGGAGAAGAATAAAACCGACTTAATAAACGCCATGAATCAGCAGCATAACCAATTTCTTCATTTAATTCACGCTTAGCAACTGCCAATGGATCTGTTTCGTTGGGATCAATTTTACCAGCGGGAATTTCAACCGTCTCATGGTTTAAAGGTGCTCGCCATTGTCGCACAAAAAACGCATGGTCTTGATCTAATAATGCCAGCACAGCAACAGCACCATGATGTTTAATAATGTCACGGTATGCTGACTTGCCATTAGGCAACGTTACCGTTTGTTGATGAACATCCAAAATATGCCCTTGGTAAATCAACTCATCATTAACGACAGTCTCTTTAAAATCATTCATGAAATCACTCTTTCCACAATGTTACTATGATACCTTATCTGTTTCACACTGTAAATTATTTTAGCTTACTTTTTGTACATATAACTAATTCTGATGATTGTTTAACTAAATAACAACATTATACATTGAATAATATCATTAAAACATGGCACCACAGGCCGAAATCAGCCTAACTTGCCAAAGCATGAGATTAAAATCAACCCTTAGCCTTATTCAGCTTTAGGCCAGATATGCTAGAATTTGAATAGAAAGTTGTGATGGAGGTCTATCATGAACAAAAAAAATCTACTTAAATTGTTATATCTAATTGTTTTCTTCGTTACCATTGGCTCAATTGTCCTTTTTGTTGCCTCAAGTGGGACTAATGTTTTTAGTGGTCTTTTAACGATTGGTTTGGTTGCTTTAGCAGCGTTAATTGTCATCAAAGCCATCAAGCAACAAACTGATAAAAATTGGTTCTTAAAATTATGTGCCGGACTTTTTTACTTCTTAACTGCAGGAACTGTGCTCGGTGCCTTACTATCATTTGTTGATCATGGCGTTGATCAAAACGGTTCGATCGCTTTAGGAATCTGTTCAGTATTCTTTGCTGGTATCAGCTACTTATTTGTTGGCATCAAAACTAATCGCACTACTAAAAACGAATCTTTTGATCAGCCAATTAGCAAAAAGATGTTAAACCATTATCAAGAAACTGGTTTAAGTGATACTGATATTAATGTCTTCCGTGAAACGATGGCAGATGCTAAACAACAAATTATTGAATTACAAGCAACGATGACTGCTGTTCCTAAATTACGTGCTATTAATTTGAACCATGACACTTTAGAAGTTAGCAAAGCCATGTTTGCCGCTTTAGTCAGAGAACCACAACGTTTACAGGAAGCTGCTGATTTTTTGTACAAGCATTTACCAAACAGCGTGCAAATTGCTAAAAAATATCAGGAAATTAGTCGTCACGAAATCAAAACCGCTGATACTTACGCCGTTCTTGATCGCAGTGTTGAAGTGCTCGCTAATCTAAGCGAACAAATGAAAAAAGACTACACCAACTTTGTTGCTGATGATATTTCTGAACTTTCTTCAACCCTAGATTCAGTCAATAATCCGCGCCAGCAACCTGATTTTAGCAGTAATAGTGAAAGCTCAATCGCGCAAATGCAAGATCAATTAAGCCAAATTCAAAAAGATTATTTAGATAAACAAGCCGCAACTAAAGCAACTGATAATCAATCCGCTCCACAAACTAATAAAGATGGTGATGTTACCCATGACTGAAAAGAACAACGATCAAAATAACTTATATGATGACTTATTATCGACGCCATTTGCTGATGACCAGTTGACAAAAGCAACACCTCAGGTCCCAAGCGTCGATCATACTCTTGAAAAACTCTCACCAGATCAACGCAAACAAGCTGAAGCATTAGCTGAACAAATTGATACTAAGAATCAAACGGCAGTTTTAAATTATGGTGCTAACGCCCAGAAGAAACTGTCTGAGTTCTCCCAACAAATGTTAAATCAAGTTCAAAGCCAACAAACTGGTGAAATTGGTGGCGCCTTAACTGATTTAATGTATCGTCTAAACGAGGCCAATCCGTCAGAATTACAAGCTGAAGATAACAATGTTTTTCGCAAGTTATTTGGTAAAGTTAAGCGTTCCGTTTATGAGATTACAGCTAAGTATCAAAAAATTGGCGCACAAATCGACACCATTGGTACTAAATTAGAACATCAAAAAAATGAATTGCTCGTCGATAATAAAATGTTAGATGGTCTTTACGAACAAAATAAAGATTATTTCGATGCTTTAAATGTTTACATTGCTGCTGGTAAAGTTAAATTGCAAGATTTACAAGAAAATCAAATTCCACAACTACTTGCAGCTGCAGAACAATCCGGTGACCAAATGCAAGTTCAAGAAGCCAATGATCTTAAACAGTTTGCTGACCGCCTGGAAAAACGGACTCATGACCTAGAATTAGCACGCCAAATTACGATTCAACAAGCACCGCAAATTCGTTTAATTCAAGGCACAAACCAAGCACTTGCCGAAAAAATTCAAGCGTCAATCAACACAGCGATTCCATTATGGAAGAACCAAGTTGCGATTGCGTTAACCTTATTACGACAAAAAGATGCGGTTACTGCTCAACGCCAAGTCTCACAAACAACTAACGACTTATTGACGAAGAATTCAGAAATGCTGAAAATTTCCGCTATCGAAACGGCTAAAGAAAACGAACGAGGTGTCGTTGATATCGAAACCTTACAAAAAACGCAAAACGATCTCATAGAGACACTTCAAGAAACATTGAAGATTCAACAAGAAGGTCATACTAAACGACAACATGCTGAAGTCGAATTGCAAAAGATGGAAGACGAATTAAAGAATCACTTATTGGCATATAGCCACGGTTCAACCAGTGACGGCTCACCTTATCGAAAAGACGTCACAGATTCCAAATAAGCTTTATCATAAAAAAAGATCCTGATCACCTAGAAGCGATAACCTCTAAGTGATCAGGATCTTTTTTATAGATTAACTAACGACTAAAAATTAATACTCGTCATTTGAATCGGATTCTTTTATTTCGTCTTCTAGAATTTCAACATTAACAGCTTGCGGGCCGTTTTCACCCTGAACAATTTGAAATTCAACTGGTTGCCCTGGTGTTAGTGTTTTAAAACCACTACCTTTAATTGCTGAAAAGAAAACAAATGTATCAGGCAAACCCGGTGAGCTAATGAAGCCGAAACCTTTTTGCTCATCGAAGGAACGAACTTTACCTTGAATCATGGCTAGGCCTCCTATCAAAAGTTTACTTGTTTGTATCAAAACCTTCTTCAATAACTTCTGGGAATTCTTGACGAACAATGGCGGCACAACTTGCGCATAAATTAGGCAAATCAGTGTCACTACCAACATCCGTCAAAGTCTTCCGACAACGATCACAAACTTCACCTGGTGCATGTTCAACCTTAATTGCAAAATCATTGAACTTAGTTGCAGCTGCTGGTACTTGGTCATCACTAATCGTTAACTTAGAAACGATCAATAATTGTGCTAAGTTGGCATCCAACATTGACAAGATATTTTTCAACTCTGTATTTGGATAGATGGTAATAGCAGCTTCCAATGATTTACCAATGATTTTTTCATTACGCGCTTCTTCAAGTGCACGGTGAACATCATCACGGAATTTCATGAAGTTAGACCATTGAACCAACAACGTATCTTGACTAACTAAGTTTTTAACTTCTGGCATTTCGGCTAATTGCACATAATCTTCTGGTTCAGATAGATATGACCAAACTTCTTCAGCTGTATGCGGCAAAATTGGCGTTAAGAGCTTAGTTAAATCAACTAAGCACTCATAGATCACTGTCTGCATAGAACGTCGCTCAGGGTCGTTTTCAGCGTCAATATAGACAACGTCTTTGGCTACATCTAGATAGAAGGCTGATAAATCATTTACCAAAAAACTATTGATCAATTTATAAACCGTTGCAAAATCGTATTCGTCATAAGCAGCATAAACTTTAGTCATGACTTCATTTAATCGGGCCAGCATGTATTGATCAACTTCGCGTAAATCTTCATAAGCAACTTTATTTTGATTAAGATCAAAATCTGTCACATTCGCTAACATGAAACGCATTGTATTACGGATCTTACGATAAGATTCAGATACTTGTCGCATAACATCCATTGAGACAGCCACATCAGAACTTGTATCAACAGAAGCTACCCATAAACGAATGATTTCAGCACCCATTTGTTTGAAGATATCATTAGGGTCAATGACATTCCCTAATGACTTACTCATCTTATGACCCTTAGCATCCAACGTGAAGCCTTGTGATAAAACTTGTCGATAAGGTGCTTGGCCAGTAACAGCGACACTTGTAATAATACTTGAATTAAACCAGCCACGATATTGATCAGAACCTTCAAGATACAAGTCAGCTGGGAAACTTAAATCATCGCGTTGTGCCATAACTGATTGATGAGAAGAACCTGAGTCAAACCAAACATCTAAGATATCTTTTTCCTTAGTAAATTCACCATTAGGACTGCCTGGATGAGTGAATCCTTCCGGTAACAACTCTTTGGCTGTCTTTTCATACCAAACAATTGAACCATGCTCAGCAAATAAATCTGCCACATGATTAATCGTTTCTGGTGTAATAATTGCGGTTCCATCTTCAGCATAGAAGATTGGCAGTGGTAAGCCCCAAGCCCGTTGACGAGAAATAACCCAATCGCCACGATCACGAATCATATTATAAAGACGCGTTTTACCCCACTCAGGGAAGAACTTAACGCCATTAATTTGTTCTAGAATTTGATCACGAAAAGCATCAATTGAAGCAAACCATTGGGTCGTTGCCCGATAAATAACTGGTTTCTTAGTTCGCCAATCATGAGGATAACTATGGGTAAAGAAACTTAATTTAAGAAGTGAACCATTTTCTTTTAAGGCATCAGTTACCATCTTATTAGCATCATCATAAAAGACGCCCTCAAAACCAGGTGCATTCTCGTTCATGTAGCCTTGAGCATCAACCACTGAATAAATGGGTAAATGATACTTCATCCCAACGTTGAAGTCATCAGCACCATGACCAGGAGCAGTATGAACTAAGCCGGTACCATCATCTAAAGTAACATGATCGCCAAGAATAACTAATGATTCCCGATCATATAATGGATGCTTAGCCGTAATCAATTCTAAATCTTTACCAGAAACATGTTTTACAACTTGGTAATCTTCAAAACCAATAGCTGCAGTAGCCTCAGCTAAACGTTCAGTAGCAATGACATATTTTTGACCATTTGCTTCAATGACACTGTAATCAAAGCGTGGGTTAACGGAAATTGCCAAGTTAGCCGGAATTGTCCAAGGTGTTGTGGTCCAGATGATTAAGGATGTATCTGCATCGAGCACACCCTTGCCATCAATGACTTTAAAAGCAACAAAAATTGAAGGTGATTTAACATCATGATATTCAATTTCAGCTTCGGCTAAAGTCGACTCAGAAGATGGTGACCAATAAACAGGCTTCTTACCTTTGTAGATATAGCCCTTTTCAGCCATCTTACCAAAAATTCGCACTTCTTCAGCTTCGAATTCTGGTTGTAAGGTGATATAAGGATGATCCCAATCAGCAGAGATGCCTAAACGTTTAAACCCAGCTTTTTGCTTCTCCACTTCGCCCATAGCATAATCAAAACATAATTTACGATATTCAATTGGATCCATCGTCTTACGATCAATACCTTGTTTAGCCAATTGTTGTTCGATTGGTAGACCGTGAGTATCCCAACCAGGGACGTAAGGTGCACGGAAGCCATGCATTGACTTGTAACGTACAATAATATCCTTACTAACCTTATTCATAGCATGGCCTAAATGGATATTACCATTGGCAAATGGTGGGCCATCATGCAACATAAAGGTTGGCTTACCTTCATTTAATTTTTGTCGTTGTTCGTAAAGTTGATTTTCTTCCCAATCAGCTTGCCATCCTGGTTCACGCTTAGGCAAACTACCGCGCATTGGAAACTTGGTTTTGCCAAGATGCAACGTATCTTTTACTCTCATCAATTTTCCTCCTCAAATAATAACAAATTATATTAATTAAAGTACAAAAAAATCGCCCTATCTAATATAGGACGAGATTCCCGTGGTACCACCTAAATTGAAAGGATAAACCCTTCCACTCATTACTAGCTATTCGATTGTTGCCCAAGTTGATGCACGATGAATTGACATATCGACCTCACACCGTCGTCGACTCGCTAAAATGTTTAATTTCATCGCTTAGACTTGAACATCATTAATAATTTATAGTTTACTTGTCTTGATCGGGAAAAACAATAGTAACGCCATCTGTTTCATTATCAGCTGGTGCTTCCTGTTGTTCTTCTGGTTGATCATCACGAGTCCGATGTTGGAAAACTGGTTGATCGTTATTATCGTCAGTAACTTCATCTACTGGCGCTACAACATCATTTACCTCTTCTACAGGCTCTGCAACCACTGTATCTACAACTTCTTGATTGTCAGTTTGAACATCTGCGTTATTACCATTATCAGTAAAACGAGCATCTGCAGGATCAACGACAGCCTGATTCAATAATGTTTCCCATTCAGGTGCATTAACCATTGCCAATTGTGATTCCAACAGAACTTGAAGTTTTTGATGGAATACACGAGTACTCTTACGTAATTCTTCAGCTTCAACTGTTAATTGACGAGAACGATCTGTTGCGTCAGTTAAAATTTGATTAGAACGGTTAGTTGCATCACGAACCAAAGTATCAGCTTTCTTTTGTGCTTCTGCTTTAGTTAATTCAGCTTCTTGCTGTGCATTAGCTTTAACGCGTTCGCCAGCATCTTGCGCAACAATAATTGATTGATTTAAAGCATCCTTCAAATCTGTAAAGTAGCTAACACGTTCTTGGCTTTCTTTTAATGATTGTTCAAGTTGTTGATTTCTCAATAACAAATCATTGTAATCAGCTGCGACTTGGTCAAGAAAATCTTGAACTTGATCAACATCATAGCCACGGAAGTGTGTTTCGAATTTTTGATTTTGAATATCATTTGGTGTAACTGCCATTCTAAAATCTCCTTATCAATTAATGACTTAATGATTCTCGTCTTAAGGTTGCTATTTCTAATTTATAACGTTCTTTACGTGTTTTCCCAAGTACTTCACAAATTTGAATGCGTCCATATTTTCGTACACTTAACATATCAAGTAAATCCACTTGAAAGTCAGGGTGTTCATTGACGCTCCAATTTACTTGAACGCGTGAGTTCTCTACCAAGTCTTTTGCACGTTGGCGAGAGATATTAAAAGTTTCGGCAATAATTGTATCCAAGCGCATTGATGTGACAATAATCGTCTCATCCTGCCAGTCAACAACTGGTGTCACAGCTTCCAGTAACGGCACCGATTCAACGCGAACATTTATCGGGCCGATCTTGGTTATTTGTTCCGTAAAAAATTGAGACATCGTCTCAACACCGAAAAACTGCCACCGCTCACCGTCAGTAATAATATCACCAAATTGACTGCGGTCCAAGCCTGAGTTGACTAATGTACCTAAAATCCGACCATGTGAGAGTGTTGCAAATTTGGTAGGATACTTAATTTCAAATAATTTAATTTGAAAGTCTGCTGACTCTGGTTGAAAATAACCTGGCGCAAAAATAACACGTTGACGCTCTGCCTGATTATAACCACCATCTTGCCAATAGCGAAAGGTATCGTCTAACTTGCCCAACACAGCTTCAATTAAGAAGACTTGGCGTGGATCTAAAAAGTCAGTTAAAATCGGGCGATACTCATTAAGGGCTTGATTGCGCCAATCATTAATGCGTTCTATAAACGGGCGTTCTTCGGGGCGGAAATGTTGAAATACGGCACTATCCAATCTTCTCACTCCTTATCTTTTACCCTAATTGTTTAAAAAACACCAAAGAAAAGCAACGAAAGTAACCTGCGAACCAAATAAATTAGGAAAAACGCAACAATTGGTGAAAAACTCATACCACCAATTGTTGGTATGAAACGATCGATCACGTCAAATAACGGATCGACCAATTTACCAACAATTTCACCTAATTTTGATTGACGCGCCTGCGGTACCCACGACATAATGACGTCGATGATAACCACATAACTATACGCGGTTAACGCATAGTTTAGTAAGAGATAAATGCCATTTAAGAATGTTATCATTAATCAAAATCCTTATCACTTTTCAAAACATCTGAAATTGAACCTTGAATTTCAAATTTAGCCGGTGTACATAAGAAAATCTTATCACCAACACGTTGAATTTCACCTTTAACAGCAAAGACAGTCCCAGTTAAAAAGTCAATAACTCGACGTGACTGAGCTTCTTCCATTTGAGTAAAATTAACAATTACGGCTTGATTATTTAATAAGCTCGTTGAAATTTCCTTTGCATCAGCATAAAACTTAGGTTCGGAAATTACAATTTTACTTGAAGTTGCAGCAGAACGAGTACTGTTACTCAAAGGCACAACATTACTTGAGGCGATCTCAAGTTTTTCTTCATTTTGACCATTATTCATATTGACTGATTGTTGATCAGTCATTTCATAATCGTCATCATCTGTCATACCGAAGAAACGATTTAGCTTTTCAAAAGCCATATTAATTCACCTCATCACGATTGCGCTGACTGATTACTTTTGACGACGTTTCAAAAATGGTGGCATATCGTCATCATCTTGGTCAGAGTAATGATTATCTTCGTTAGTCTGACGTGATTGATATGTGTCAAAATTTTGTTTTTCGATATTTTCGAATTCACGATTCAAATTATCTGGACGTTGAGAAGACTTACGGTTATCTGTTTCAGATTGTAAGATGTTCCATGGATCGTCCTCTTTTTTTGGTGCAGGTGTTGCATTATTAGTTGTTGGTTGAACATTAGTATTACGAGTTGGCATTACTTTACGTTTCTTAGGAGTACCATCACCGATACCAGTTGCAATAACTGTTACCCGCACTTCATCACCGATACTTTCATCGATTGAAGTACCCCAAATAATATTAACGTTAGAAGAAGCAGCTTCAGAAACAATTTGTGCAGCAGCTTCCATTTCGTACAAGGTCAAGTCTAAACCACCAGTGATGTTCAACAGAACCTTTTGTGCACCTTCGATAGAAACTTCCAACATAGGAGAAGAAATAGCCTTCTTAGTTGCGTCTTCAATTCTGTTTTCACCGTTAGCAGAACCAACACCCATTAAGGCAGTACCTTGATCCTTCATAACGTTCGTAACATCAGCAAAGTCAAGGTTAATGTAACCAGGTGAAGTGATTAAATCAGAAATACCTTGTACACCTTGACGTAATACATTATCAGCTTCATGGAAAGCTTCACTTAACGGCGTCTTCTTATCAATCATTTCTAACAAACGGTTGTTAGAAATGATGATTAAAGTATCGACGTGTTCTTTCATTTGAGCGATACCTTCAGCTGCAAAACGAGCACGGTCAGGACCTTCAAATGTAAATGGACGAGTAACAACACCGACAGTTAAAGCGCCAAGATCTTTAGCAATACGTGCAACTACTGGTGCAGCACCAGTACCAGTACCACCGCCCATACCGGCAGTAACGAAGATCATATCAGCACCTTGTAAGGCGTTAGTTAATGCTTCTTCACTTTCTTCGGCAGCTTTTTCACCAACTTCTGGTTTTGAACCTGCACCAAGACCACGTGTTAATTTTGGTCCGATTTGAATTTTAATATCAGCATTTGATTTATCTAAGACTTGTAAGTCAGTATTAGCAGCAATAAATTGTACACCTTGAATTTGTTCTTCAATCATGCGGTCCAAGGCATTGCCACCAGCACCACCGACACCGATAACTTTAATGACGGCGCCGGAAGTTTGGTTTTGATCTTTTGATGCATCCATTGTGATTTCCTCCTATGGGTTTAACGGTTTTCTAATCGAAAAATTTATTAAAGAAATTGCGAATTTTACTTTCTGATTCAGATTTATTCTCTTGTGATTCGCTAGACTTTTGCGCTGGCCGTACGTTATTTTGTGGCTTTTCCGTAGGCTGTTGTGCTTGAGTCGAACTTGAATCCTGACTATCCTGCTCGTCATCTTCAACATCGCCATTAAATAATGACTTCAAGTTGTTGAAGAAGCCACCGTTTGGATTACTATCACCAACTTGAGAACGTTGTTCAACTTGTTCATTAGCGGTGACAGGTTGTTGGCTATTGAGTGCTGCTAGCGCATCTTTATTAATAACACTTGTCACTAATAAGTCGATCTCGCTTAAATCAGCAGCGTAACTTACAATACCTAAAATCGTTGCAAACGAGGCATTGCGTAATCCCATCTCTCTTGGCGCAAAAATACGAACTTTTTGACCTAGCAAGTCGGATGCAAGTGATGTAATACTCATCGTCTCTGCAACGCCACCAGTTAGCACAACACCACCTGGTAAATCTAAAGCCTTAGCAGAATCAAGTTGTTTTAATAATCGATCAAAAATTTGTTCGAAACGTGCTTCTAAGATTTCTGACAAATAAGTTTCGTCAACCATCATAGGATCGTCTTTACCAACAATCTCAACTGGAAATTTCTCGGTAACAGAAGTTGCCTCAGGATCAGCAACACCATAATTACGTTTGAGCTTTTCAGCACTGCTTAATGAAGTGTTGAGGACAACTGAAACGTCTTTAGTTAAGTTCTGACCACCTTCGTCATCAGCTGCGACAAACTTAAGATCATGATCACGAATAACATAAGCTGTTGATTGTGAACCACCCATATCAATTAAGACAGTTCCAAAATCTTGTTCACCATCGTTTAAAGCAACATGTGCCAATCCTAATGGATTAAGTACAAAATGCTTCAACTTCAAGCCAGCACGTTCCAAAACCTTACGAATATTATTCACAACAATTGAAGGTACTGAATAACAAATGGCTTCAAGTTCAATACGAACAGCAGACATGCCACGTGGATCAACAATATGCTTTTGTCCATCAACAATGAATTGTTTAGGTACAATTGCCACAACTTCTCTTTCAGGAGGTAAATTCCGCGAAAGAGCAGCGGCTGCAACTTTACGTACTTCAACAGCTGTAATTTCTTTAGGTTGATCAGCGACAATGGTCATTCCCTTAACTGGTTCAATAACTAAATCCTTAGCTGGAATGCCAACGACAACTTGATCAAATTTAATATTAGCTTTTGTCTGAGCCTGATGGACTGCTTTGCGAGTTGCGGTAACAACTTTGTCAATGTCAACAATCACGCCGTTCTTAAGACCACGTGATCTTTCGCTGCCAATGCCGATTATGTTCAACTTATCATTGACTGCTTCGCCAACAATAACTCTAATTGCAGTTGTCCCAATATCGAGGCCCACATATATTTGAGCTTTATCCATTAAAATAAAGCCTCCTCGATCATTTATTTAAAATTCGTTTAATTATAGTAAAAAAAACTAGCACTTACTAAAGTTTAACACATCACGGATATGATAATAAACTGTTATTTTCGTTTACAAAAAAAAGTTTACTTTTTCTCATCAAAAGGAACAAAATAGGCCCCAACCTCTAAATCAACGATACCTTTTTTCTTGGTTTGAGCAACGATATTGCCATAATATTTCAAACGATCAATCACTGTTCGTGAATCAGCAACAACTTCATTGCCATCATTCATATATAAATGAATTCGGTAAGGATTAGTTTTGCTTGGATCTGACTTGATTTCCGAAATAGCGTTTTGAATTTGATTAGGCATTTTGGCATACAGCTTAATAATCCGATTCAATTCTGTGCCAGATTTAAAACCATCATATACCGGGAAATTACCCAGTGGTTTTGCCAAAACTTCATCATCAATATAGCCATTGCTAAGTATGCGCTGATACCCATCTTTATTAGCAAAAAAGCCGACGGTTTGATGCTCTTTAACGACGATTTCAACCTTATTCCAATGATTAAATTTCAGCGATACTTGTTTTAAAGCTGGTAATTTTTGTTTAACCGTAGAAGCAACCCGATTACGGTGAAGCCACGTTGTCGAAACATAATCCTTACCACTTAAATGACTCGCATCAATGACATCTTGTGCCACCGTCAATTTAATTCCGGTTACTGAAACGTCCTCAATTTTTGCTTTTGGCGAAACGTGGTAGATTAAGCCGCCCATAATTGTCCCAAAGAAAACAATGATAAAAACGATCTGCCAACTCAATTGCCGCCGTTTTTCTTTGCTTAACTTTGGTCGGATCGGTTTTGATTTAGGTGGTGAGATTTGTTTTTGTTGTGTTGACTGACGTGCTTGCTTTTTCTTTTTAGATGTTGTTGCAGGTTTTGATTCAGTTACTTTAGGTTTATATTGTGGATTTTTACGTCGTTCATCTTGTTCTTGCTTGAATTTTTTCCACGATTCTAATGTTGCGCTGGGGTTACGCTCAGCAACGTTTTTTGAATCATCGTTTTTTTTCACCAAGACGCTCCCCCACCTTTCACAATCTTACTTATTAGTGACGATGCGCACGAATTAAAGACATCATTTCTTCGATCATCTTGTCACTTGCATCTGTTGTTGCTAATTTTAAAGAGGCCATGTGCATTCGTTGCCAAACTTCTGAATCCAATAAAATATGATCAGCTGCAGCAACTAAAGAACGACCATTTAATTCCATTTCTGGTAACAGTAAAGCTGCAGAATTCTTAACTAAATAATCTGCGTTTTTACTTTGATGATCATGTGTCACATAAGGACTAGGAATTAAAATAGAAGGAATTCCTAAAGCAGTCACTTCGGCCAACGTTGTTGCACCGCTTCGGCCACCAAAAACTGCAATTTCCGGTAATAGTTGACTCATATTATCTAAATAAGCCAACACTTTAACGTTTGGTGCTGTTTTTTCAGTGCCGATTTCTTTGATGACATTGTCATACAAAGCTCGGCCAGTTATAAAGATAACCTGATAAGGCTTCTCGGAAAATTCTGGAATCCCCTCAACAACAGCCTTATTCAAAGGTGCTGCACCACGTGACCCACCAACAATTAATAATGTTTGTAAATCGGGGGTTAAGCCCAATTCAGCAAGCATGCCCTGCGGCTTTAATGCTGATACCTCTTGAGCACGAGGATTGCCTGTAAAAACGAGTTTCTTTGATTCTGGAAATTGATGAGCTACTTCTGGAAAGACGTAGCAAATACGATCAACAAAATGAGCTAAGAATTTATTAGATACACCGGCTACTGAATTCTGTTCATGAATCATCGTCGGAATGTGTAACCGACTAGCTTCATAACAAACTGGTGCACAAACGTAACCACCAGTACCAATTACAATATCTGGTTGAAATTCTTGAATTAATTTTTTAGCCCGCGTCAAACTCTTATGGAAAAGCGTTAACGTATGGAAGTTATCAAAAGTTAATTTACGTTTAAATCCTTGTATTTCAATAGTTTCAAAAGGAATGCCTGCTTTAGTCACAATATCTGCTTCCAAGCCTTTAGCAGTTCCTACATATAGAACTTCATCTAAATCCAATAGACGCCGTTCTTGCAATCTCTTGATTAACGCCAGCGCTGGATAAATATGTCCACCAGTACCGCCACCAGAAATCATCAATCTCATTTTGCTTGCTCCTCAACTTTACCTGTTATTTCTTCAACTGTTTTAATGAATAGATCGCCACGATCTTCGAAAGTCTTGAACTGATCCCAACTAGCTGCAGCTGGTGACAATAACACAATTTCGTTAGGTTCTGACAGTTTAACGGCTTGCTGTGTGGCTTCAACTAAGTTGTTGACTTTAATAATAGTTGATAAACCTGCTTTTTCGCCAGCATCTTTCATCAAGTCAGCCGTTTCACCGTAAACAACCATTGCTTTAACATCTTTTTTAATCAAAGGCACTAATTCATCAAAGACAAAGCCCCGATCTAAACCACCAGCAATTAAAACAATCGGTTGTTCGAAACTTTGTAAGGCAACGGTTGTAGCCTCAATATTAGTCGCTTTTGAGTCATTATAAAAACGCCGACCTTGCCATTCTTCAACGAATTGAATACGGTGCCGAACACCCGCAAAAGTCCGTAAGACATTGGCAATAGCTTCATTACTAACACCTTTAATTTTAGCAACGGCAACAGCAGCTAAGGCATTTTCAACATTGTGTTGCCCTGGTATTTTAATAATGGCGACTGGACAAATTTGCTCTTCTTTGAAATAGATTAAGCCATCCTGAACGTAGCTGCCTTCGTGAGACAAGCCTTGACGTGAAAATGGCACAACCTGCGCCTGTGTCCGTTGACTTAACTCACGCCATTCTTCAGTATCCCAATTAACCACAAAATAATCAGTAGCTGTTTGATTTTTAACCAAATTCATCTTAGCTTCAATATAATTATGACGATTACCATGGTAATCAAGATGAGCTTCATAAATATTAGTTAAAACAGCAATATGTGGTTTAAGCTCAGTTGTACCTAATAATTGGAAGCTAGATAGCTCTGTAACCATTATTTGATCAGCTTTAATTGTTTGTGCAACTTCTGAAGCGGGCACTCCAATATTACCAGCTACAAACGAGCGTGGCGCTTTTAAGCCTTCATTTAACATTAAATTAATTAATGTCGTCGTCGTGGTCTTGCCATTAGTACCGGTAACACCAATAAATTCGCCTTCTAAAACTTCATAAGCTAATTCTGGTTCCGTAATAATTGGAATGTTTAACTCTTGCGCACGCTTAACCATTGGATTCGTGTAGGGAATACCTGGGTTTTTCACCATAACGCTAAAATCTTCATCCAATAGCGCCAAGGGATGACTCCCAGCAATAACGCGAATACCAGCCTCAACTAGCTCTTGAGCAGAAGGATTCTCGGAAAGTGGTTTAATGTCATTAACCGTGACTAGTGCACCTAACTTATGTAACAGCAAAGCAGCGTGAACACCGCTCTTTGCCAAACCTAAAACAATAACTTTTTTATTTTGATAATCTGTAATTTCCTTCATCAACCTGCACCTCTACAGAAACAATAGTAAATAAATAATTGAACCGATCAAGCCAGCAGTCCAAAATGCCAAGACAACTTTTTTCTCTGAACCCTTACCCCAGACAATCTCAAAATGATGATGAATTGGTGACATTTTAAAGATTCGTTTGTGGAAAGTTTTAAAAGAAAAGACTTGTAAGATAACTGAAGCAGTCTCAATAACATAAACAATACCAATCAATAACAATGACCAAGGACGTTCAAGAATAATCGAGATAGCTGCTAAGCCACCACCTAAAGCCAGTGAGCCAGTATCGCCCATGAAAATCTTAGCAGGCAAATGGTTAAAAATTAGAAAGGCCAATAACCCGCCAACAACTGCTAAACAGATCATGAAGATAACCGTATTATGTTGCTTAGCCGCAATAATGGCATATGTTCCGTAAGAGAAAACACCCAATCCGCCAACTAAACCATCCAAACCATCGGTTAAATTAACAGCGTTGGAAAAACCAACAATCCAAAAAGCCACAAAGATGGCAAATAAAACCGCGGAATCAACATTGCCAACAAAAGAAATTGGTAACGTTGTTGGCATTTGTTCGTGGAAATAAATAATTAAGAAGAAAACCGCCGTTATCACTTGGGCGCCAAACTTCTGCTTAGCAGTTAAACCTAAATTGCGTTTCATCGCTAATTTAACAGAATCATCAGCAAAACCAATCGCACCATATAAAAATAGTACTAACGTAAATAACCATAATGTGGTATTAACTTGTTTCATTAATAAACCCACAATAAAAATCATGATCAAACTAGCAACTAAGAAGACCAAGCCACCCATTGTTGGTGTACCTGATTTCTTCTCATGCCATTTTGGTCCTTCATCACGAATCTGTTGTCCTTCATCATGGCGCCGTAAATAATTAATAAAGTGCGGCATGGCAATTGCTGTTAATAAAAACGTACCAAATAGTGCTATTAATGGATATATCATGAGTATCTCGCTCCAATTATTATAATCATCGTGCTTTTGTCTTATATTTAACTAACCGTGTAACATGACGATTAATCTGGTTCTTTTAATTTAACTGTCACTGTATCATCACTAGGAATAATATTGCCGGCCTTAATACTCTGTGAGCTTGCATAGCCAGTTCCGGTTAATTTGAAATCTGCTCCCGTAATTTCAGCTAGTTTCAATACGTCATTTTTCGACCAGCCTTTAATGTTAGGCATCGTCATTGCGCCTTCTGTTAATAAAACTACGCGCTGATTCTTAATCACTTTTTCACCAGCAGCTGGAAGTTGTTGAACCACCTTGCTACCACTACCTACTTGTGAAACCGTTAATCCTAGCTTTTTGAGTTTTGATTTTGCTGTACTTAAGGAGGTCCCGGTTAACTTAGGCATGGAAATCGAATTAGCATCCAGGTCTTCATCGTTAACTTCAGATTTTAAAGCCCGTTTCATTAACGGATTAAAAAGTCGACTCATCATTTGAGATTCGGAATCCGTCATATTTTTTGGCTGTTGCATGGTGACATACAAGATATATTTAGGATTCTTAGCTGGTGCCATCCCTGCAACTGAAAAAACATAGTTACTACTACCAGTTAAATAGTTACCATCAGAACCAGCTATTTGAGCTGTACCTGTTTTAACAGCAATTTTATAACCCGGAATTTTATACGCGCCACCTGTACCATAATCTGAATAAACAACTTGTTCCATTAACTTGCGCACTTTTTTAGCTGTACTTGCTTTAATAGGGTGATCAACAACTTTAGTATCATAGTTTTTCACTTGACCGTTGTTACTGATCGTATGGTCAACTATTTGTGGTTGAACCATTGTCCCATTATTGGCAATAGCAGATAAGTACTGCATCATTTGAATAACCGTAACATTCACACCTTGACCAAAAGAAGTTGTCGCCTGAGAAACCTTAGACTTCAAATTAAGATTGCCACTAACTTCACCGGGTAAAGTAATACCTGTTTTTTCGCCAACATGGAATTTCTTTAAGTACTTGGCATATTTTTTAGCGCCTAACTGTTGTTCAATTTTAACCAAACCAGTATTGCTTGAACGCGGAATAGCTTGATAGTAAGGAATCCAGCCCCAGCCATCTTTATCCCAATCATAAATCGTGCGATCAGCAACTTTAATGGAACCAGATTGGAAATACTCATTTGGTTTATAAGTGCCAGCGTCAATTGCCGCACTAACCGTTAATAGTTTAAAAGCTGAGCCAGGTTCATAAGTATCCTCAACTAGACTATCCCGCCACATCGAACCAATGCCCTTTTTTGTAGAAGCATTAAAGGTTGGCCGTTGTGAGGCTGCAATGATTTTACCGTTTTTAGCATTCATTAACACGGCCGTCATTTTAACCGGTTTGTACTTTTCTTGAACATTCGTCATTAATTGTTCAAGGTAACTTTGTAATCTTGAATCTAGCGTTAGATAAATTGAAGAACCATTTTTAGGTTGTTTAGTAACAACTTTGGAATTAGGAATTTCGTAACCAAACGTATCACGCTTAGATGTCTGTAATCCATTCGTTCCAGTTAGCGCATTGTTAAAATACTTCTCAATCCCTAAAATACCCGTTAATTTTTCATCATCTTCATCTGTTGTTTTCTTTTTCTCATCTGTATTTGAAAGTTGGGCTAAGCCAACAATATGTGATGCAAACGTACCATTGGGATAAAGACGAGACGGTGTATCCGTAAATTGAATTCCCGTTAATTTTTCGGCCTCAATTTTTTTCTTAGTATTTAAACTAAGGTTCTTACCTGCGCTACCAAACTCTACTTGAAACTGATTTTTCTTCTTCAAATAAGTCAGAATTTTCTTTTGTGACAGTGGTAAGTACTTGCTTAAAACTTTGGCTGTTTTTTTCTTATTAACAACATGTAGTGGCTTACCATCTGTGTCATTATATTTCTTATCTAAAATTGCATAAACGGAATATACGTTAGAGTCTTCCGCAATAATATTACCACTGACATCATAAATCGTTCCGCGTTTACCTAGAAGCACTTTATTTTGACTATATTTTTGTTCTGTTTTTTTAGTTAAATCCACACTACCCACGTGTCCACTAGTGGCAATATAGGCAAATCTGGAAATAAAAAGCAGGAGTACAGCACTCATCGCAACAATCAGAATCAATCCGACTATTACACGATTACGGCGTGTCCTCCTACTCTTTTGATGATCATCTTGATTGAACTGTTTCATTTAGTAACATTCCTAACGTTAGCTTCTTTAAAAGTCAGGCCATTTTTCTTGGCAAAAGCCGCTAAGCGATCAGAGCTGGATAACTCACCAATTTCTTGTTGCAAATCCATGTTTGTCGTTTTGACTTTTGTTATTGACGTTTGAACGTCTTGAAGTTGACGTTGGCTTGCGGAAACACTTACGGTTGTATGTACCAGCATAACCATCATAATAACTGCAGTTACAGCGATGACACAAGCCATAACCTTTTCAAACATTGAATAACGAACTTTTTGCTTAACTGAAATTTGTGGTAACTCAATTGGTTTAGCTTGGGTAACAATCTCTGGAGTAATTTCTGGTGCGATGTTTGGTTGAATTTTTCTAACTGTACTATCCATATTATGTCTACTCCATTATTTAATTGATTATAATTTCATTTTTTCAGCAATTCTTAACTTTGCGCTATGTGCTCGATGATTTTCTGCCAGTTCAGTTTCACTTGGCGTAATCGGTTTACGATTAACCAAATTTAGCTTAGGCTGTAATTCTGGTGGAATGATGGGCAAACCAGCGGGAACATCAATCTCAGCATTCTTCTTCATGGTTTGCTTAACAATCCGATCTTCCAGCGATTGGAAAGTAATCACACTTAGACGACCGCCTACTGCCAATAAATCAACCGCTTCATCCAAACTATCTTGCAAAGCACCTAATTCATCATTGACAGCAATTCGGATAGCCTGAAATGTTCGTTTAGCTGGATGACCGCCAGTTCTTCTAGTAGCTGCTGGAATTGCATTTTTGATAATTTCTGCTAATTCCGTTGTAGTTTGAATTGGTTGAATAGCCCGTTGACGTTCAATAGCTCGAGCAATTTGTTTAGCAAATCGTTCTTCGCCATAACGATCGATGATTCGTCTTAAATCTTGGAACGACCACTCATTAACCACCTGATCGGCCGTCAATGCCTGTTCTTGATTCATTCGCATGTCTAATGGAGCTTCTAAACGATAGCTAAAACCACGTTGTTGTTCATCAAGTTGCGGTGAAGAAACGCCTAAATCATACATAATCCCGTCAACATGTTGAATATTTAGCTTAGCTAATTCTTCGCGCATTGCCCGAAAATTAGCCTTAACTAAGGTTACACGACTGGCATCTTGAAACGAAGAATCTTCAGCTAATAATTTTTGTCCATTTTTTAATGCTCGCTCATCTTGATCAAAAGCTATTACTCGACCACCACTAAAGCGAGATAATAATTCTCTAGTATGACCGCCACCACCAAAAGTAGCATCAACGTAAATACCGTTATCATGAGGTGCTAAACCACTAACGGTTTCCTTAAGAAGTACTGTAGTATGTTTAAACATGGCAACTCCTTAAAGATTAAAATCCATTAAATTTTCAGAAATCTCGTCGAAATTCTCCTCAGCCTCTTGGTTAACTTCTTCCCAACGCGCTTCGTCCCAAATTTCGATTCGATCTGAAACACCGACGATGACACAATTCTTTTGCAATTTTGCAAATTTGAATAAAGGTGTGGCAATGTTAATTCGGCCTTGCTTATCTACTTCATTCTCGGTGGCTGCTGAGTAGAAAAAGCGAACAAAGGCCCGGGCGTCTTTTTTGTTCAGCGGTAGGCTATCAAGCTTTTGCTCAATTTCTTGCCATTTTGCCATTGGATAACCAAACAAGCAGCCATCCATTCCTCGCGTTAAGATGAAGGTGTCACCTAAATCCGCACGAAACTTTGCTGGCATGATCACACGACCCTTACTATCGATTGTGTGATGAAATTCACCCATTAACATTGTCTCACCACCTGTCATGAATAAAGTTTACCACATTCCCCCACTATTAACCACTTGATTTCCAAATGCCTCCACCTTTTTATTGCAACAAAAAAGCCCCTATCAATAGGGGCTTAGCAGCTTTTTAAATTTTGTAAAAGAATCGTAACATTAATACAATCTATCTGTTATATGACAACGACCCAAATCAGAACAAAAACATACCAAAACACTGTTATTAAAAGCGCACAGCGCCAAACAACCAAGGCGAATCTTTGCCACTTAATTGATCGTGGCACAATAACCAAGTAAATTGCATAAATTAACGCAAAAGCACAAATATCAATGATCATATAAGATCCAGTTGACGCAATTTGACGGCTTGCGGCCAATACCGAGGTTGCCACAATAATAACGGGTGGCCAAGCATCATACAAACGCCATTTCTTACTGACCAGTCGTTTAAAGAACGGCATCAAAAAAACACTAAGAATGCCACCTATAAGTAAAATAACAAAGCTCCAAATTAAATACTTAATTTGCATAATGACCCACTTTCGCAATATAATCAAGAGTCGTTGAAATATCGAAATAATTACAGTAGAATAATAGCAAAGATAAATGAGGTGCAGTTTTGAAAAAGAAAAAAACGAGTACATTTAGCAAAATAACCAAATTTTTTGTTTGGTTAATGATTATCATCACAATCGCTGGTGTCGTTCTCGGTGCACTAAGCGCATTTAGTATTTTATAAGACACAACACTAAAATTATTTTACCGCATATTTAATAAATAGCAAAAGCGTTTAGGATATTATTGTTATCCTAAACGCTTTTGCTATTTTATTGCTACTGTTAATAACGCCTCAAGCTATTATCTAAATCAATTTTACAACAAGCTCTTTAATTTAACATCGGGATATTTGTCTTTGAACCAATTCTCTGCAAATCGATTTTCAAACAAGAATAATGGTTGACCTTGAATGTCTTTAACTAATAAGTTTCGGCTTGAAGACATCTTAGGATCTAATTGTTCCGGATCAATCCAACGAGCTGTTCGAGCTCCAATTGGCTTCATAATAACCTCAGAATTATATTCGTGCATCATTCGATATTGGAAAACTTCAAACTGTAGCTGACCAACGGCACCTAAAATATAATCATCAGTCGCATAGGTCTTATATAATTGAACGGCACCTTCTTGAACTAATTGTTGCATACCTTTATGGAATGATTTTTGTTTCATGACATTCTTGGCCGTCACTTCAACGAAAAGTTCTGGTGTAAATTGCGGTAACTTTTCAAATTCAACTTTTTGTTTACCTGAGTAAATACTATCCCCAATTTGGAAGTTACCCGTATCATAAAGACCGACAATATCGCCTGCTACGGCTGAGCTAACCTGTTCACGCTGTGCTGACATGAACTCAGTGGCATTATTTAACCGCAAATCTTTGCCTGTCCGTGCCAGGGTTACCGTCATACCTTTTTCAAACTCACCTGAACAAATTCTAACAAAAGCAATTCGGTCACGATGAGCCGGGTTCATATTTGCCTGAATTTTAAAGACAAAACCAGAAAATTCTGATTCATCAGCTGCTAAAATTTCGCCATCTTGTAATTGATGACTGGCTGGTGCAGGAGCCATGCTTAAGAAGCTCTTTAAGAAAGTTTCTACCCCAAAATTAGTTAATGCTGAACCAAAATAAATTGGTGTTTGTTCACCGGCAGCTATTTTATCGAGATTGAAAGTATTACCTGCTTCAGCCAATAGTTCAACTTCATCTAAAGTTTGTTGATAAATTGAATCTTCCTTCAGCGGATGATCACCATCAATTTCGCCGGTTTTCTCATTAAGCGGGATAAAACGCTGATCGTCATTTTCAGGGCGATATAATTCAATCCGATGATCGTAAATATCATATAGTCCTTTAAGACCTTTACCCATACCCATTGGCCAATTCATAGCAACGCCTTCGATATCCAATAACTCTTCTAACTCGGCGATTAAATCTAATGGTTCACGTCCATCACGATCTAACTTATTCATAAAGGTAAAAATTGGAATACCACGTTGTTTAACAACTTTAAATAACTTTTTAGTTTGTGGCTCGATACCTTTAGCTGAGTCAATAACCATGACCGCAGCATCAACTGCCATCAATGTTCGGTAAGTATCTTCTGAGAAATCCTCATGTCCTGGTGTATCCAAAATATTGACACGCTTACCGTCAAAATCAAACTGCATAACGGAACTGGTGACTGAAATACCACGTTTCTTTTCGATTTCCATCCAGTCAGAAGTAGCAAAGTTGCCACTCTTCTTACCTTTAACTGTACCTGCTTGCCGAATAACGCCACCAAACAACAGCATCTGTTCTGTAATGGTTGTTTTACCAGCATCGGGGTGAGAGATAATGGCAAAGGTCCGGCGTTTCAATACTTCTTCATCTAATTGTTTTTTATCCACTTTTTTACTCCTACTAATCTTAGGCCTTAATAAAAGACCCAACTAATTAAAACAGGATCTGGAATTTTGTCCCAGATCCTGTTAAATCATCTCACAATTATATCATTTAATTACGATTGTGTTGTCGATCTTACATTGGACTAATCCTCTTCTGTCGGTTCTTCTGAATCATCGACATCCTCATGTTCTTCAGGCAAGGTTAGGGTTACATTTTCCATACGCGAGCCTTGCATTGTACCAGTCGTTAAAATCATACCATTTTCTAACGTTACTTTTAAATGCTGACCATCACTTGGAATAGCACCTAATTCCGTGATCACAAAACCAGCAATCGTATCGACATCGTCGTTTTCTAAATCAGTCTTAAATTGGTCGTTAAATTCAGATAACGACATTTTGCCGGCAATAACATAAGTTCTATCGCCAACTTTTGAAAAGAGTGTTTCCGTTGAATCTGACTCATCATCGATTTCACCAACAATTTCTTCAAGCAAGTCTTCAATGGTGGCAATACCGACAACGCCGCCGTATTCATCAAGTAGCACAGCCATTTGTTGATGCGTGCGTTGCATTTCTAATAAAAGATCATCAATGGTAATTGTTTCAGGAACAAACATTGGTTTAGACATAACATCTGCCAATTGTAGATCCTCAAAACCAGATTCACGTGCGGTTTTTAAAATATTCTTGATATGAACAATGCCCACAATAGAATCTTTATCTTCTTTGTAAACAGGAATTCGTGAATATGGTTGGCTAAGAATCTCATCAATGTTTTTACTATTAGAATCATTGATGTCAACCATAAAGGCATCTGTTCTGGGCACCATAACTTCGCGGGCCATCGTGTCATTGAAATTAATAATCCCTTCAAGCATATTATACTCATCAGGATTTAACGCGCCGGTTTTACGAGAGCGTTCAATTACAGAAAGCATTTCATCACGTGTCATTTTATTATCTTCGCTTGCTAAATCAACTGGTGTTAACTTCACTAAAAGATTAGTTGAGGCTGACAACAACCAAACAAACGGCCGTAAAAAGGCACGAACAACTTTAACTGGACCAACACTAGCTTTGGCAACTTCTTCAGCTTTAGCTAAAGCTATCTGCTTAGGAAACAATTCCCCAAACACTAATGAAACATACGATAAAATAATCGTAATGATAATAACAGAAACTTGTTCAGCCCAACTAGCATTACCAAAAAGTGGTGCCAACAAGCTAGCCATTGAAGTTGCAGCACTTGCAGAAGATAAGAAGCCCGCAAAAGTAATAGCTACCTGAATCGTTGCTAAAAAACCACTTGAATCATTCATAACACCTAACAGAGACTTGGCTTTTTTATCGCCATTTTCTGCCTCTGTTTCAATCTTAGTTCGGTTTACTGAGACGATCGCCATCTCTGCTGCCGCGAAAAACGCATTGACTAACGTCAAAATGACGATCAAAAGTATCTGTCCACCCAACGAACTACTGGCCGGGTCACCACTCATTATCTAACCAACTCACTTTCAAAATTATGTCTATTAATTGTTATTATACCAATCACAAATGGTGCTTTCAATATTGTAAGACGGTTCTCCGTATTAAAATTTGCTTTTATTTTGTTTTCTCAATCGGTTTATCGATTGGATCGACAATTTTAGCTTCAGACCGCGCCCGTTTTTGCAGACGATAAAAAGAAACCAAGTATTGAATAATCGTTCTCACAACTGCATAACCAGGAATGGCTAAGACAATCCCTAAGAAGCCAAACATATTACCGGCTACCAGTAATAGCACAATAATTGTTAGTGGATGAATTTGTAATGTCTTGCCAATAACATTTGGATAAAGCAGATTGCTATCTACTTGTTGAACAATAATCACCACTACAGCTACCGCAATAGCTTTAGGAAATGAAACGGTTAAGGCAACAATAATTGCCGGCAAAACGCCTAACCATGGTCCTAAATAAGGCACGATGTTTAAAATACCCGCCACAACTCCAAGCAATAAAGCATAAGGCATTTGAATAATTAAATAACCAATAAACGTTAATGAACCCACAAAGAGCATATCTAAAAATTGTCCGGCAAAGTACGTGGAAATAGTTTGATTCATCTGGTGCAGTAATTCAGCTACTTCATCGCGAAACCTTTCTGGAAATAGACGTTGAATATTGGGCACGAGCTTTTCGCCGTCATGTAGTAAGTAAAATAAAATAACTGGAATGGTGAAAGCACTAACTGCAATGCCACCAATTGAACTAATCAGCGAACTGACATTACTAACATTACTTGTAAAGTACTCGCCAATTTTTAAATACATTGTTTGTGGCTCAAAGTTTAACTGCTTAACTAATTGTGTAACATGATATTTTTTCGCCCAATCACTTCTTAATAGTGCTTGGGTTTCACGCTGAATATCAGTCGCAAATTGCGGCAAATGACTAATAATATTAGAGATTTGACTTGTTAAATTAGGAATTAAGGCGCTCATTGCCAACACAATCACCGCTAATAAAATAAAGAAGGCAATTAAGATCCCCCAGTTACGTTTAATTTTAAACTTAGCCAATAAATTAATTAATGGGTTCATTAAATAATAAAGAAAACCGGCCGCTAAAAAAGGCCCAAATAAAGTAGCTACAAAAGTTTGAATAGGCGTAAATACAAAAGAAATTTTGCTCAAAACAAAGATCAAGGAGACAATAACTAATAATTCAACGCTCCAGAAAAATAGTTTTGATTCTTTAAATTTATTGATCATGATTTATTTTCTCCTGGAAATAAAATAAGCTATAATTGATTTATCATTGGCTAGCGCTACGATTATATATAGCTATCATATTACTCGGTCGAAATGCTAAGAACAACAAAAAGTTGGTTATATCAGTGGAGATTAAATCAGAAATCGGTCTTAAGACTCAAACTTATCAAGATGCACTCATGATCCGCCGCGAGGTTTTTGTCAACGAACAAAAAGTTGAGTTGGCTTTAGAAATTGACGACAACGATCCGATTGCCATTAATTATGTCGGTTATCTTAAACAAATACCTATAACCACAGCACGAACTATTCCCGCTGAAAATAACGGTTGGCATATACAACGGGTTGCTACACTGAGAGAATTCCGCCATCATCAATACGGCTCAACTTTGTTAAAGCAAATAACTAAAATTGCCCAGCAACAACACCTTGACTATTTAATTCTCGATGCACAAGTGGCAGCTATTCCTTTTTATCAACAATTAGGCTACCAATTAACGAAACGGGCAATGTTCCTCGACGCTGGCATCGCTCATCGCGAAATGATACTACCTTTAGCAACGAAAGGATGAGTTCATTGTCCAAAACTAAACTGTTCTTTACTTATTTGTTTTTATTTTTAGTTCCTTATGTTTTAGCAATTCTTTTAATTGGCACTGCTTATAATGCACTAGTTATTCATTGGTCAAGCTACTGGCGCCTACTTGTTGGTGCAACTGTTGGTGCTATTTTTATGATGCTACTTAAGGTTATTATTCAACAGCCTTTAGGTTTGTTAGTCTTACAAAAACAACCTGGCATCATGCGGTATTTAGGTCAGTTCTTTCTGATTAGTCACAACCGGCCCTTACAAATTTTTAACTTGCTGGTAGATGCCGCCTTGAGTATCGGTGGTATTTATTTCATCCGCTTATTTTTCTCTGAAAAATTCATTAATGGTTCAGCATTGGGCTGGCTGATTACGGGAATGTTTTTAGCCGTGATGATTGGCTCGTATTTAGCATTTGATGTTTTAAAAATGAACGATCGTAAATCAGCATAGTTATATAAAAAAAGCATCATCGCTCTTTAATAAGCGATGGTGCTTTTTTAGCCTAGGTCGTCTTCAAGTGCTTCAATTTCATCACTTAAATAAACGAGGTAGCGTTGTTGGTCAACATGATTAATATCATTGAATTTTAATTCTTCTAAGAAGTAAGGTTGTTGCGCATGGCCCAGACTATCTGGTAGCTGAACGTTTTCTTTTTCAGCCTGTGCAAAAATTTGATCTAATTTAAAATTAAGGGGGATTTGTGGCATAAACTCTGGTGTGGCTTGTGTTACTTCAAACGCTTGCCCAGCTGGCAAGAGATAGGATTGCCAACCTTGCGGCGTTGAAAAGGTTGTCGGAACAGCCACTCCAGCCCAATAAAGATAACTCTCTGGCGCATAAACAACTAACCCGACTCGATTCGTCTGGCCGACCTGTTCTTGTAACTGTTGATCGACTTGTGACATTTGTGGATCGTCATTAAGATCTTGCCACAGGCTGTAGAAACTACCGTTAGGATCTATTTGGTTGGCTAATGCAATTCGACCAATAATTTTTAGTTGCGGAACTTTAACAATACTCATCATAACATCTCCTAGAATTACGCATTGCTGCTGGTACCTGTTGCATAATTAATAACATAATTTGCTTGTACGTTGAAAATATAAACATTAAAACTAATTTTATCATCTTCAACAGATTGCGCCATCATTTGAATCCCTCGCGCAACCAAATCGTTCCCGCGAAAAACGGGGCGAATTTGATAGCGGACATGATGATTAGTTTTATGAATATATTGAGCAACGGTATTTTCATAATAAGTCATGCCTGGATCATTTAATGAACGTGTCCCCGTCATTAAATTCTTAGCATTATTATTTTGCCCCGTCAATTGATAACCGATTAAATGACAACGATTGTAAAGCGAATCTTGATGACCGTTATTAATAATAGTGCGTTGATGCCAACCAGTTGGCTTAATATATAGACGTTCCCGTTCAGCAGTGGGCATAATATCGCGACCCAACATGGCATTAGCCACACCAACACGATTAAGTGAATCTAAATCAGAATAACTCTCCCAAGAACCACGGTCTAAACTCAAATCAGTCTGTGAAAAAGTTGGTTGATTGTCATTAACAGCAATAATTTGCTGTTTATCGTAGTTTAAGTCTGCTAGTTTACTTTGAGTGCTATTGGCATCCGTTTTGGTTTGACCATCAGTTGTCGGTGCTTGTGCAGCTACTTTACTACTGGTCAAACCACTGCCTGTATTAGTAGTGGTTTGATTTTGATTATTGGGACTCTTTAAATACCAACTAACCAGTGCAATTAGAATCACACCAATTAACGAAGGCAGACTATACTTTTGTTTGCGACTATAATGTCTCTTTGCCATTCTTTTTTCGACTCCTCTAATAAATTCCTAGCGATAAAAAAAGCTCGCTATTGCGAGCTAGAACTAAATTGCGCACCCTTATTTAAGCACGACGATGCAATAATTCTTGATAACGGCGATACCAAATATCAATGTATGCCTGTGAAAATGGACCTTTACCTTGATTAATCCAGTCAACTAGAACTTTAACATTCTGTTTAAGAATATGATCAATTTCTGGTGGATAATTCCAGTGCACACTATGTTGCTTATACTCATCGACATCTAACAACCGTTTCTCTCCATTAGGAAAAACCTTAATGTCTAGATCGTAATCAATATACTTCAAAGCTTCACGATCTAAAGCATACGGCGTTGCTAAATTACAATAATAAGACACTCCGTTGTCACGAATCATCGCGACGACATTAAACCAATAATGCTTATGAAAAAAAACAATGGCCGGTTCCCGAGTTACCCAACGACGTCCATCATCTTCAGTAACTAAAGTATGGTCATTACAACCAATCAATGAATTCTCGCTAGTTTTAAGAACCATTGTTTCTTTCCATGTACGATGCAAACTGCCGTCATGCTTATAGCTTTGGATAGCAATATAGTCCCCTTCTTTGGGAACTTGCATCAATTATCTAACCTACTTTCATGGAACATAACTATTCCTAGTTATTATAACAAACCTGTGCTTGAATTACATTGCCCAGTGTTAATTTTGACCAATCTAAAAATAATTATTTTAGATCGCTCATTAATGGTTAGATTCCTGAAAGTTTAACGATCATTAATTAACAATAACTAATTAATTTAATCAAGCCTCTGGGTGTTCTTCTAACCAACGACTAATGTCATCAAAACCGAACCCCTTACGAATTAATGCTTGCTTAAACTTCTGTTTTTGCTTCAGATCGCTCAAAGGTTGGTACCGCCGAACTAACTTTTCTGCAGTTACATTTAAAATATCGCGTTCATCTTCTGGATCCACAGAAAAGTCCAACTGATCAAAAATCATTGTAATTTCATCACCAGTAAATCCTTTTTGTTGCAGAGTTTGACGAACTTTTTGTTGACGCACCCGCTGTGCCAATTTAGCCTGTCGCTGCCAAGTCTTTTGGGCTAACTTGGTCCCATTTTCTAGTGTTGTTTCCGTATCATATAACGTTAAAGCATCAGCAATTTCTGTAGGGCCCACGCCTTTTTGCTTTAATTCCCGTTCAAGAACAATCCGGCCTTTTTCGTGTAAAATCATATTCGTTCGAACATAAGCTTTGGCATATTCAGCATCATCTAAATATTTCTGTTCAATTAACTGGCCAATAATCGTTTCAATTGTCGCAGCTGCAATATCATGATCACGCAAGTAAGTTCGCATTTCTTTAACAGTCCGCAGTTGATAACTGAGATAGTTCAAGGCTAGTTCATGAGCTTGTGAATTGGCGTCAGCGACTAACAGCTTTTGCTTAAGTTCGTTATCAACCTCTTGACCCTTCATGAGACCAAATTGAATTAAAACATCTTCGCTTACTGGCAAAGCATATTGCCCATCAAGAAAAATATTATACCGGCCCGGACGCTTCTGGGCAGTTATTTTAGTGATTTTTGCGGTCATCAAGCACCTCCAGCATCGCTTTACTTTGTAAAATCATTTATACTAAAACTAATATCATCATTTTAACATGAGAATGATAAAAAAGAGGTTAACCATGAAACAACAAAATAATGTTGTCGTAACAATCGGACAACGCTTCCCCATAACGGCTCATAAAATCGGGATTAACGGCGAAGGCATTGGCTACTTTCAACATAAAGTAACTTTTGTCCCAGGCTTGCTCCCTGAAGAAGTAGCCGTTGTCGAAGCAACTCAAGTCACTGATCGTTATATCCGCGCAAAAATTCATAAGTTGCGCAAAAAATCACCACAACGCGCCAAAGAAGTTCCCGAAATTGCTGCTAAAGTTGGTGGCTTAGAATTTGCTCATATTGACTATCCTGAACAGCTGGTTTATAAAAACGATTTAATTAAACAAGCTCTAGAGAAGTTTAAGCCCCGCGGTTATGAGCATTATCAAATTCTTCCGCCAATTGGTGCAGATAATCCTTGGCATTATCGTAATAAGGCCCAATTCCCGATTGAACAATTAGCTGATGGCACTTTAATTAGTGGTCTTTATCAAGCCAATTCTCAGACTTTAGTCGATCTGCCAGAAATGCCCACGCAAAGTGAATTAACATTGAGTGTTGTTCGACGTTTATTACCAATCTTAACAGAATTACAAATGCCTATTTATGATGCTAAAACAAACGCTGGTATTATTAAAGCGGTCGCTGTTCGAGAATCACAATTACATCATCAGGCTCAACTAACTTTCATTACTAATTCCAAGAAGATGCCCCATAAGCAACCATTATTGACTTTGATTGCAGAAAAAATTCCAGAAGTTACTGGCGTTTTTCAAAATCTAAATCAAACTAAGCAAGGTTTATTCTGGGGCGAAGAAACTTGGAAACTAAGCGGTGATGATTATCTTGAAGAACAATTAGGTGATTTAAAATTCTTATTGTCACCACGAGCTTTCTTACAACTCAACTTAGCTCAAACAGAAAAATTATACCAAGTCGTCGCTAAATTCCTAGATCCAAAACCTGATGATCAATTACTCGATGCCTATGCTGGTGTCGGTACAATTGGCTTAAGTATGGCTAATAAAGTCCAATCGGTCGTTGGCATTGAAGAAATCCCCGACGCTGTAGCTGATGCACGTCAAAATGCTAAGCACAATCAGATCACCAATGCGGTTTACTACACTGGTAAAGTTGAAAATAAATTACCTAAATTACAAGCTGAAGGACAATATTTCTCTGCTGTTGTGGTTGACCCACCACGAGTTGGTCTAGCAGACAGTTTAATTCAAACCTTACTATCCGCAATGCCAGAAAAAATAGTCTACGTTTCTTGTAATGAATCGACCTTAGCTCGTGATTTAGTTAAACTAACTAAATCTTACCGCGTTTCAAAAATTCAAATGGTCGATATGTTCCCAGAAACAGCTCGAGTTGAAGCCGTGGTACAATTAATTAGACGTTAAAAGATTATCTTAGGGGGAATTAGAATGAAGGATTATTTAACACGACCACAAATTAAAAAAAGAGCTCGTGAAACCATGAAGGGGCATTTTGGCACAGCTTTTTCTTTAAACTGGTTACCTGTTATTGGAACTATTTTGGTTGGTTTATTATTTGCTGGCCTATTTGCCGGTTTAACTTATGCCATTTCTACATCTGAAGCTTTTCGTAATTCAGTTACTTCTGCTGTCAATTCTGCAACTGAAGCTGGACGAAACGGTAGTGCTGCTGGTGGTAACGGTGGTGTTAGCCCCTTTACTTCTTTTGGTGGTAGCTTAATCGGAACAATTCTCAGCTCTGGAATTGGCTTTGCTTCTTTAGAATGGTTGCGTCTAAAAGATCATCAAGTTTTAGAACATCCCTTCAAGAAGGCTTTCCAAGGTTTTAAGTTTGAATATTTATTAGGAATTGTTGTCCTTTATATTCTAACTTCAATCGCCGGGATTGTTGGCTTGATGTTATTCGTTATCCCAGCAATTCTCTTCTCTTATGCTTTTAAGATCATCTATTTATTATATTATGATGTAGGCGACAAATATGGCTATTTGGAATTGCTTAAACTCAGCTGGAAATTAATGCGTGGTCATAAGTTTGATCTATTTATCTTCCAGTTAAGTTTCTTCTGGTGGTATCTCGGTGTTATTTTGACGTTTGGTTTATTGTCAATTTACTTCACACCTTATTACAATTTAGCTTTTGCTGCTTTTTATGACAATATTTATCAAAATAGCGAATTAGTCCAAAAAAACATTGCTAATCCTGAAGATTCAACTGACAACCTTGATTACTAATTAGATTGTGGAGGAAAAATAATGCACTTTTATTTTGCAAATGGTTTATTCTCACAAGCCGACTATAATTTCAATGCTCAATTAGTTGCTAAAATTCGCGCATTGTCAGCTAAAATTGACGTTTACCTACCTCAAGAAAATGCGGCTATTAATGATAAACAAGCCTATGCTGACTCCAAAATGATCGCACAAGCTGATACTGATGAAGTTTTACGTAGTGATTTAATGATTGCTATTTTAGACGGTCCAGTAATTGATGCCGGTGTTGCCAGTGAAATTGGTGTAGCTTACGCTAAAAATATTCCCATCTTTGGTTTATATACAGACTCGCGTCAACAAGGCTTTACGAACCAAAAGAAATTGGCTGCACTTGCTGAAATATGTGAGAATCAATTCCACTATTTAAATCTATACACAACTGGTTTAATTAAGTTAAACGGGACGATTTATAATAATGAAGCTGATCTCTTAGCTGGTATTCAACAATTCGTTAATCAATAAAATGATGTTTTAATTAATTTAAAAATAAAAACGTAGCGGATAATTATCCGCTACGTTTTTTTATTCTGCTAGTGCTGTTATTTTTTGAGACTGTGTTTGCTTGGCTAAATTCTTGTTAGCTGTTGCTAACATTAAGCGAATCCGATTTAATTGATTAACTACCGAAGTGCCGGGATCGTAATCGATCGGTGAAATATTTGCACCCGGAAATTGACGCCGTAATTCTTTAACCATACCTTTACCAACAATGTGATTAGGCAAGCAGCCAAACGGTTGCATACAGATAATATTAGGTACATCACTCTTCAATAACTCAATCATTTCGCCAGTTAAGAACCAACCTTCACCAGTTTGATTACCAAGTGATAGGACTTTACTGGCATCATCAGCCAAGTCGGCAATAGCAGCAATACCTGTGAACCGTTTAGATTCAGTTAAAGCTTTTTGCATAGGTTTTTCACACCATTTAATAACTTGCATACCTAATTCAGCAATCCACTTAGCTTTAACTGAAGCGCCTAACGCATCGTGTTTGTAAATCTGATTAAAGAAAGAATAATTCATAAAACCAGCAATATCAGGAACAACTGCTTCCGCTCCTTCTGCCTCCAATAAACGAACAACATCGTTATTGGCAATTGGCGAGTACTTAACTAGAATCTCGCCTACTACACCAACCCGTGGCTTAACGACATCACGTAATGGTACTGTATCGAAGTCTTTGACGATTTGTGGCACATTCTTTTTGAATTCATGGAAACTACCATTTTCAACATTTTGACGAACAAGTTTGAGCCAGTTCTCATGCATTTGATCAACTTTACCAGGCTCAACTTCATAAGGTCGTGTACGATAAACCACGCGCTCAAATAAATCACCGTACAAAAACGCAATTGCTACCCGCTTTAATAACGGCAGACTGAAATTAAAACCAGGCGTATCTTCAACACCTTGGTTACCCAACGATAATGATACAACTGGAATCTTTTCAAAACCGGCATCTTTTAAAGCTTTACGAATCAAAGGAATATAATTGGTCGCTCGACAACCGCCACCAGTTTGCGTCATCATCACCGCTGTTTTGGTTAGATCATATTGACCGGACTGCAATGCTTCAATCATCTGGCCAATTGAAATAATGGCGGGGTAACAAGCATCATTATTAACGAATTGTTGGCCTACATCAACGGCTTTACGGTCTTTCATTGGTAAGTTGACGACATTATAACCTGATGCTAGTAATGCCACATCGACTAAACCGTGTTGATGAATCGGTGACATCATCGGTAACAATAACGTATAGCCTTGTGCTTGCATATCTTTCGTATAGGTAACAGGTTGAGGATCATCATGTAATTTCTCTGGTTCAATCTGACGATTATGACGTTCCAAAACTGCAGCTTTAAGTGAACGGAGTCGAATACGAACAGCTCCCATATTCGTTCCTTCGTCAATTTTCAATGCTGTGTAGAGCCGATTATATTGACTCATAATCTCTTCAACTTGATCCGTATCAATGGCATCTAAGCCACAACCAAAGGAGTTTAACTGTACAAACTCTAACTGTGGTGTTTTAGCCGCAACACGTGCAGCCGCATAGAGCCGAGAATGGTAAACCCATTGGTTAACAACGCGCAAGCCTTTGACATTACCTAAATGAGCAATTGAATCTTCTGTCAACACATGGAAACCTTCTGCTGTCATCAACTGCGAAATACCGTGGTTTACTTCAGGATCTAAATGATAAGGGCGTCCTGCTAAAACAATGCCATGTTCGCCACGCTCCCGTAATAAACGTAATGTATCTTCACCACGATTACGAATCTTTAATTTGAAGTTCTCAAGCTCTTGATAACCAAGCTCCAATGCTTCCACAACTTCTACTTTAGTCACGCCGTAGTCTTTAAAGCATTGATATAAATTCTCTGCCGTTGATTTATGATCGGCTAGGTTTAAGTAAGGATTACGATAATCAACTTGCCCCGCACGAATTTCATCAACATTATTACGAATAACATCTGGATAAGATTGAACGATCGGACAATTGAAATGATTTTGGGCATCTTTATTTTCATTAACTTCATAAACAACTGCAGGATAAAAGATCGTTGGAATACCTTTTTCAATCAAAGCTTGAATATGGCCATGCACTTGTTTAGCCGGATAACAAACAGTATCTGAGGGAATTGTTTCCATTCCCTTCTCGTATTGTTTCTGACTACCTTTAGGTGATAATTCTGCTCGAATACCTAATTTAGTGAAGAACGTTTGCCATAAAGGATAATTCTCGTACATGTTTAAGACGCGTGGTAGTCCAATCACCCCACGTGGTGCTAACTTTTTACGTAAAGGGCGGTAACTAAAGAGTAATTTATATTTCTCTTGAACGAGATTAATCTTGCCATTTTCTTTAGGTAAGTGTTGGCGTAATCCGCGAGCCTCACCCTTCTCACAACGATTACCTGTTACAAAACGTCGACCATCATTGAAAATTGTGATCGTTAAAGGACAGTTATTCTCGCAACCACCACAATGCATGTATTCTTTAGTAAAAGTTAACTGATCCATTTCTGCAACGTTCAACATCGTGGTGACGTCGCCTTCATGATAATTAGCCTGTGCAATCAAAGCCGCACCATATGCGCCCATCAGGCCAGCGATGTTTGGTCGAATAACTTCGCAACCAGCAATTTTTTCAAAAGCACGCAAAACCGCTTCGTTATAAAAAGTCCCACCTTGGCAAACAATATGCTGCCCCATATCTTCAGGTCGCCGCATCTTAATGACTTTATAAAGCGCGTTTTTGATAATTGAAACGGATAAACCTGCTGCAATATCACCAACTGTTGCGCCTTCTTTTTGAACTTGTTTCACCTTTGAATTCATAAAAACGGTACAACGCGAACCTAAATCTGAGGGATGCTTAGCTAACAACGCAGCTTGAGCAAAATCACGAATATCATAATTCAAGCCGCTAGCAAAGGTTTCTAAAAAAGAACCACAGCCTGATGAACAAGCTTCGTTCAACTTAATTGTTGATAAAGCATCATTTTTAATTGTCATGGCCTTCATATCTTGACCACCAATATCTAAAATGAAATCAACATCTGGTTGGAAATAATGGGCAGCTTGATAATGAGCCACAGTTTCCACTTCACCAATATCAACTTTTAAGGCATTTTTGATAAGATGCTCACCATAACCAGTAACAGTGGCCTTCCCGATTGTTACACCTTCAGGAATTTTATTGGTCAAGTCACGCATAATCTCTTTTGTTTTTTCGAGAGGATCGCCATCGTTACTATCGTAATAAGTGTAAAGAATTTTGTGATCGTCACTAATTAAAGCAACTTTAGTTGTTGTTGAACCAGCATCAATACCTAGAAAAGCCACTCCTTGATAACTGGCTAAGTCACGTGTCTCAACTTTAGCTTGTGCATGACGTTTACGGAATTCTTGCAATTCATTATCGTCATTAAATAGCGGATCCAATGAATGAGCTGGTTTCATGACTGAATCATCGCCATTTTCCAATCGATCCATAATCTCAGCTAAGTTACTTTCAGGTTCTTCAACCGCATATAGTGCCGCACCTTTAGCCACGAACAATTGTGGATCTTCTGGAAAAATAACTTGTTCTGGCGTCAAATGCAACGTTTCAATAAAACGATAACGAAGTTGGTCCATGAAATATAATGGACCGCCTAAGAAAGCAACATTGCCTTTAATTTTATGACCTGCAGCCAATCCAGAAATGGTTTGGTTAACGACCGCTTGGAAAATACTTGCTGCAATATCACTTTTGGCAACACCATCATTAATTAATGGTTGAACATCTGTTTTAGCAAAAACGCCACAACGACTAGCAATTGGGTAAATGGCTTTAGCCTCTTTGGCCATTTCATTTAAGCCATCAGCGTCCGTTTTTAAAAGAACCGCCATTTGATCGATAAATGCACCAGTTCCACCAGCGCAACTACCGTTCATCCGTTGTTCTAATGATGCACCAAAGAAGGTGATTTTGGCATCTTCACCACCTAATTCGATACTAACATCTGTTTGCGGAATTAAAGTTTCCACTGTCTTCGTACAAGCAATCACTTCTTGAACGAACTTTAATTCTAGTAAGTGAGCTAAGCCCATGCCACCAGAACCTGTAATCGTAAAAGCAATCGGCGTCTTTGCACCAAGTTCAGTAATTGCTTCTTGTAAAATCTTTTTACTTGCAGCTTTTACGTCTGAATAATGTCGTTCATAACGCGCAAACTTCGTCTGATAGTTTGCATCCATGATGACGAGTTTGACGGTTGTTGAGCCAACATCAATCCCGCCGAATAACATATTTGTTGTCATTTAGTAATTCCTCCATAATTAATAATTTCGGAAAGATTTTTTCTTCAAATAATCGAGGATGTTTTTAGCTTGTTGTCAGCTAATTCATTTAGAAAATATTTTGGCAAAATGAAAAGCTAAGCCGACAACCCCCGCATTAAAAATTCAACGCATTCACGCGTTTGTTGTTCAATGACCAGTGGCTCATCACTCATTAACGTATTAGGTAATAAGTATCCTAGAATCACACTCACAATATAGCGACTGATCCGCATAGGATCCCAAGTAATTAATTCACCTTTATCTTGATAAAATCTAAGCATTTCACTTAACCGGCGATTAATTAATGTGTTTAAACGTTCAGTTAACATAATCAGTAACTGAGGATTCCGGCCCATTTCCTGAACGAATATTTTAAATTCACTGCGATGACTCATCACAAAGCTCATGCGATCATGCACAATATAATTTAAAAAGTCTTCAAAATGCGGTAAGGAGGTTGTTTGTAATTGGTTAATAAACTCACTAGCAGCCATTGGCAAAATTTCACCAATAAACGGTCCTAAAATCGCATGTAACAGTTGATTTTTCGTCTTAAACTGTGAAAAGACTGTTCCTTCAGAAACCCCAGCTAACTTAGCAATTTCATAAGTACTAGTTCGATCATAGCCAACCTTGGCAAACAAAGATAAACTAGCCTTTAAAACAGCTTGTTGTTTCTTAGAAAGCTGAGTTATTGCCTTTTCTGGTGGTATTTGATTAATGGTTGTTTCAAGATTATCCATATTAACCTCACAATATCATGCTAATATCGAGCAACAGATTCCATTTAATTTATTGAGTACTCACTCAATAAATTAAGTATAAACCGCACAAACTCAACCACAAGGCTTATTAAAAATATTCCAAATTGATATCAACACTACTTAAAGACACAAAAAAAGCCCAGCAGCGCTGCTGGACTTAATTGGGGACAAGAGATCAACGGCTGAATTGACCTCTTGTTTATTTCATGTAAACATGGGTTAACAAAAATTCATTGACTATCATTCAATGGTTAATTCTTGCTACGTGAACACTCTAACTTATGGGAATGTTCCCATGTCAATAAAATAACTTCGGTTTTTATTTAATTATCTTTTTCACTTAATCGTTATAGCTAGTTAACATGTTTTACGGATGATCATTTTAGGTGTGATTTTTTGGTATTGAACCTCTTTATGTTCAATCTGGTGATACAAGTAATAAAAAGAGTTAGCAGCTTGTAAGTCAATACGCGGATCAAACGTGGTAATATCAAACAACCGACTGAAAATATCATTCTCGAAACCAAAAACTTTACAGTCCCCAGGAACCCGATAACCGGCATTACGCAAAGTTCTAATAAATTCTGCTGAAACAACATCTGCAAAACAAATCACAGCATCAGGTGCTTGGTTTTGCTTCTTATCAGCAATCCAGCGTTTGCCGGCATCAATCCCCGCTTCAGTAGAAACAGAGTAAAAACGGCGCCAGCTTTGATCAATTGTTGGATTTTCGTCACTGAAGTCGGTCAAAGCATGAACACGAGCCACCGTGTTACTACTACTAATACTATTAAAAATATGCCCGATCTTACGAGCACCATGTTCCTTTAAATAATACAAAGCTTGTAAATATAAGGGATAATGATCCACGTAGGAAGAATAAATATGTTTAGAATCGATCCGCCGCCAGGTTGCAATAGGACCGTATTTTGTATAGGGAATAATTTTATCCCAATCATTCATCGCTGATAGTAAAAAAATACCATCTAACTGATGCGTCACTAATAAATTCAAAGCGCTAATTTCGTCTTCTTCATTATCAGCTAAATAAATACTGGTTTGATAATGATACTTCCGCGCAATTCCGGCAAAGCTATTGATTAAGTCCCCCGTGTTAGAATAGTAGGTCGACATCAAAAATCCGATATTTTGCGTCCTCTGATACTTCAAATCACGAGCAATTTGGTTAGGAACATAGTGTAATTCTTCAATTGCCGTCAAAACTCGCTGACGTGTTTCTGCTTTAACATATCCATTTCCACTAATTACTCGAGAAACAGTTGATTTAGATGTGCCCGCTAATTCCGCAATATCAAAAATAGTCGCCATTATTTCACCTACTTTAATTAGACGCTTTCATTACTGTTAGTTTAGCACGCCCGATGAAAATTTGCTTTTTAAATTATTTAAAAAATAAATGGCGACGAATACTTAACCTGATTTTTTTACAAACAGAAGTTATTTTTTTCTAAACTTGCTAGGCAATAACGTTTCAGCTCTGCTATACTCAACACAGCATCTATCATTTACACACGCAAGCGGGAGGAATATCAATTGAATTTTTTGATTGATTTTATTTTACACATTGATGAACATCTGGTTACCATCGTTAATCAATTTGGTGACTGGACCTATTTAATTTTATTTGCGATTATCTTTATTGAGACTGGTGCGGTTATTTTACCGTTTTTACCAGGTGATTCGTTGCTTTTTGCTGCGGCTGCCTTAGCTGCAAATCCGGCCTATCATTTGCATATTTGGCTATTTGTCGTGCTTTTCTTGATCGCCTGTCTAGCCGGTGACTCGTTGAACTTCTATCTTGGCCGCAATGTCGAAAAACTATTACAACATAGCAAGCTTTTCAGTCGCTTACTTGATAAAGATAGCTTAGAAAAAGGCCGTGAATTCTTTGAAAAACACGGCGCAATAGCGATTATCTTGGCTCGTTTTATGCCAATCATTCGGACTTTCGTTCCTTTTGTGGCTGCTGGTTCTGGCTTTGCATACCGCCGTTTCATTAAATATAATTGGACGGCTTGTGTTGCTTGGGTTGCCTTATGTTGCGGCGCTGGTTACTTCTTCGGTAACTTACCATTTGTTAAAGCCCACTTCTCAGCTATAATCTTAGCTATTATTGTGGTGACTTTGATCCCTGCTGTTGTTGGTTTCATTAAAACAAAAATGGGCAGTAAAAAAGTTGCTCAATAAAAATAAAAAACTTGTCTTGATGTTAAAACATCAGGACAAGTTTTTTTATTGCCGTGATAATTGGCCATCACGAACTTGATAAACTTGATCAGTATATTCAAATAAACTTTCATCATGCGTTACCATTACCACTGCTGTCTTATGCGCATGTGCTGTTTCCTTTAACGTTTGAACAACTTGATGCGCCCGTTTACTATCTAAAGAAGCTGTTGGTTCATCAGCAAAGACAACTTGTGGTTGATGATATAAAGCACGCGCTATAGCTACCCGTTGGCGTTGTCCACCTGATAACATTTTAGGCAAGCTATTCTTCTGCTTTTCTAAGCCTAAAGATTGTAATAACTCATTAGCATAAGCCTGATTATCTTGACGACTTAATCGATCCACTAGTTTGAACTGCTCCGTGACACTTAAATAAGGAATTAAATTAGAAGCCTGTAAAATAAAGCCATATTTTTCAAAGCGAACTTTACTACGCTGCTTCTCAGATAGTTGGGCTAGATCTTGTCCATTAAGCAATACGGCGCCACTAGTCGGCGACTGCAGCGCTCCCATAATGGTTAATAACGTCGTCTTCCCCGAACCGGAAGGACCAGTCAAGGTAATAAACTCACCGGCTTCTAACGTTAAATCCGTAGGCTGAATTGCTTGCGTCATTGCAGCACCTTTACCGAAAGTTTTGGTAATTTGTTTCAATTCTAAAACGGTCGTCATTATGCTGCACCTCCAATTGCATCAAGCGGATCAATTTTAAGGATTCGTTTAATCGAGAAAACTGAACCTAAAACTACCACAGCCAGTAACCCTATGGTAAAACCACCAACGAGTAAAGGATTATTCGTATACGGCATCTTGGCCGGTAAAACAAAAATCGTTAGTTGGTTGGCAATTAGTCCTAACCCAATTCCCATCAGGCCAAGTAACAGTGACTGTGCTAGCACTGAACGAATGAGCGTACCATTACTAATTCCTTGTGCTCGCATCACACCATAAACACTGATATTTTGGATTGTTAGAATATACATAAAGATACCAACGATAAAAAGCACGATCACAAATAAGGCACCAATCATTAGTGAGAAAGTTGAATTTTGTGCCGTATACCCAGGAATGTTTTCAATGACCGTTTGTGGTGTCATTGTTTCTAAGCCGGCCTTTTTAACAACGTCCTTTTTTTGCTGATAAATCACAGCACTCATATTTTTAACTGCAGTATTGCCAAAACGTAATTGGTTATAGGTAGCCAATGTTGTAAAAGTAATCGGTAAGGTACCAAATAGATTATTCTTTGTTAAACCAACAACCTTGTAATAAGTGTCTGAGCCGTTAAGCTTAACTTTGCTGCCCAACTTCAATTGACCAGCACCTAAACGTTGATCAATGACGACTTCATGATTATGCCGTACTTGACGACCAGTAATTAATTTAGGCTTGATAAAACTAGCAAAATCAATCCCGAATACATAAGTATCTAAATCGGTGTCATGTCCTTTTTGACTGACTTCACTGGCTAAAACACCTATTGGTGCAACCTTTTTGGATAAATCTGCTTGAGCGAATTGCTGCTCAGTAATCGTAGATGATTGCAAATTATGATCGGCATATTTATTCATGGTGACGCGTGCTGCGCCCCACTGATCAACACCAACACGATTATTATTAGCTAAGCCATAGGCCAATCCCGTCAAAAAATAAATTAAATACGCAATTAAAAATAGTGTTAACACAACCAAGCTATAGCGTGCTTTGGCCGATTTAAGTTCGTGATAGGCTAAATACAATTTGAATCACTTCTCTTTTAAGTTTGCTTCATTATAGCATTACCTATCATCAAGTAAACGCTACACGACTTAGACTTACACTAGATTTGACTTAATGGTTAGCTAATTTTTACTATCACTCGTCTTTAGAAGTAGCCTGATGTTTTGAAGTTGTTGGTAAAGTGGCAATGAATTCTTCAGGTGACATTTGAACGACTCCGGCTTGAGCAAGAATGTCGACAATAGCTGCTAAATGTCGCTCTACTTCTGTGATTGCCTGCGGTGTTAAATTACTCAAACGCGTTGATAACTTTTCTTTAACGCGGTTAATTTGCGCTTCAGCAAATTTATCTCCGTCTTTTGTCCGATGTACATTAACAACCCGACGATTATCCTTATTATGTTCTCGACGGACCAAGCCTTTATCTTCGAGATGACGAATTGTGCGACTTAATTGTGCACTGGAGATATTTAAAACCTGTGCCAATTCTGACATGGTGACGTTAGGATGCGTATAAACCCCCATCACAATCATCATCTGTAGTGGTGTTAATTCAGAATCATCAATATCCAAGCTGCGCAAAATAGATTGAGTGAGTGTCACAAACATTTGCCCAAATAATTGTGTACTAGAAGTTTTACTTTCCATAAAACATGAACCTTTCATTGTTGATTTCTAATTCTCATAAAGAAACAAAACCAGCAAACGTGCCCTAAACGTTTGCTAAACTAATTCCATTTTGTTTCTGTTTAAGAAGATATTATTTAACAATAGAAAACATTTGACATTTGTTAAGTATAGTGGATAATTAACAAATGTCAATTATTTAATCAAGGGAGATTTCATAATGTTAGAGCTCAAGCATATTAAAAAGTACTATCATGTTGGCGATACCGTCACTAAGGCACAAGACGATGTTTCTGTTGCCTTTCGTGAAAAAGAATTCGTCGCCATTCTTGGTCCTAGTGGTTCTGGTAAAACCACCATGTTAAATATTATTGGTGGTTTGGATCGTTATGATTCTGGTGACCTCCTCATCAAAGGCAAGTCTACTAAAGATTTTAAAGATGCAGATTGGGATGCTTATCGGAATAATTCGGTCGGCTTTATCTTCCAGTCTTACAACTTGATTAGCCACTTAGGTATTATCGAAAACGTTGAAATGGGCATGACCTTAAGTGGTGTTCCCGCTGCCACTCGTCGTCAAAAAGCTGAGGAAGCTTTAATTCGCGTTGGCTTGAAACAACACATGCACAAAAAGATCAACCAATTATCCGGTGGTCAAATGCAACGTGTCGCTATTGCCCGAGCAATTGCCAGTGACCCTGAAATTCTCTTAGCCGATGAACCAACCGGTGCTTTGGATTCAGAAACCAGTAATGAAATCATGCAACTGATTCAAGATTTAAGTAAAGAACGCCTAGTGATCATGGTGACGCATAATCCTAAGTTGGCCCATCAATACGCTGATCGCATTATTGAATTTGCTGATGGTAAAATTCAAAATGATTCTCATCCCCACGTTGAAGGTGCTAAAGCTGACAACTTTAAGTTAACGCGTACCAAAATGAGTTACTGGACAGCTTTGAAACTTTCTTGGACTAACATTCGTACCAAAAAAGGTCGAACTTTCTTAACTGTTTTTGCGTCAAGTATTGGTATCATCAGTATTGCCATCGTTTTAGCTTTATCAAACGGATTCCAAAAGCAAATTGATAAAACGCAATCTGAAGCAATGTCGTCAATGCCAATTACGATTTCTCAAGTTGGTTCTGACACCAGTGCGATGACCGGTACAACCACGAAGAAGTTCTCAAAGGCTGACACAGTAACCGCAGAAAAAAGTGACGCTGACAAAGCCCAACACGTTAATAAAATTACCAATAAATATATCAACTACGTTAAAGATATTCCTGCTAAATATACCAAGAACATCGCCATTACTTATGGCACTGGCATGAATCTTATTCGCCAAGTTGACGGCAAATATAAGACCGTTTCTTTCTCAAACAGTAATCCCGATAGTCAAACTGTTGATACAGCGTCAATGATGGCAAATGCTACAGGTGTTGGCGGTTCTGTTTACCCAATCAACAGTGATGGTAAACAAACGTTCCTAAAGACTTATTACAAAGTCATCGCCGGTAACTATCCTAAGAGTGCCACAGATATTGTTTTAGTCGTTAATAAAGACAACAGCATTAATATCAACGCACTTAAGAATCTCGGTATCTCAGTAAAAGAAAATGAAAAACTAGACTTCAATAAATTAGTCGGTACTACCGTCAAAGTTGTCGCTAATAACGACTACTATACAAAACTACCAACAGGTAATTTCGTCCCTAGTGATAATTATAATAGTATGGCCACTAAAGCCAATACTAAAACCCTACGTGTGACTGGTATTATCCGCGTTAAATCTAAAAATAGTGATGGTCTGTTAGCTAGTGGTGTGGCTTATAGTTCACAATTGACTAAGGAAGTTCTTAACACAAATAAAGATTCCGAAATTGTTAAAGCTCAAAAAGCAACCCCAACTAAAAATATCATGACTGGTCAAACAATGGACGCCTCAACTGCCAATAGCCTTTTGACGATGTTAGGCGGTTCTTCTAAACCAACAACTATTCAGATTTACCCAACAACCTTCAAAGATAAAGATCATGTCTTGAACTATTTAGATAAATATAACAAAGGTAAAAATAAAAATGATAAAGTGATCTATACCGACCTTGCCGGTACCGTTTCTGACATGACGGGTGGCTTAATGGACGCCATTACTTACGTCTTGATTGCCTTTGCTGCTATCTCTTTAATTACAAGTATGATTATGATCTCTATCATCACTTACACTTCCGTAATTGAACGGACTAAAGAAATCGGTGTTCTCAAAGCTTTGGGTGCTCGTAAAAAAGATATTACGCGTGTCTTTGATGCTGAAACCTTTATTCTCGGCTTTGGTGCTGGTCTCTTTGGGATTGTCGTCGCTTACTTGGCAACTTTCCCAATCAACAGTGTCTTAGCTAGCGTCACTGGTTTGAACGGCGTTGCCGTACTCAATCCAATGCATGCTATTATCTTAGTCCTTGTCAGCACTGTCTTAACCATTCTTGGTGGTCACATTCCAGCACGAATGGCCGCTAAGAAAGATGCAGCAATTGCTTTACGTTCCGAATAAACCTAACTTGTTAAAAAAGATTGCCCTCCTAATCAGGATGGGCAATCTTTTTTGTGCTCTTTTCTAATTTTGTAGTTCTTGACGCTATTCTGGCGATCATGTTAGAATAACGGCAATAAGCAGAAGATCTTTAACAGAAGGGTGGTCGTGATTTTAAGTAACTGATTTTAGATTAATCTAAAATATGGCACAAGGTTATTTAGTGTACCTTGATGCAGTTACTTAAAATTCAAGGCCGACCCTTCTGCTTAGTTAAACTAGCAGAAGCGTGAATTGAGTTCACCTTCTGTTTTTTTGTGCCTTATTTTAGACTAACAATTCGCAAACTAAAACAAATCAGGAGTCATACCATGACAAAATTAATAACCAACAGAATGATCTTACGAAATTTCCAACTATCTGACGCACCATCTGTTTATCAGTACGCCAAAAATCCGCACGTCGGTCCAATTGCAGGATGGCCGGTCCACACAAGTATCGAAAATTCGCGCTACTATATTGAAAATTATTTTATTAGTCCGCATATTTTTGCGATTACCCTTCGAGCTAATCCTGAAGAAGTCATTGGGTTAGTTGGACTAGAATTAGTCGATGAAGGCAACGGCAAACCTTTTATGAAGCCTGGCGAAGCCGAAATTAGTTATTGGCTCGGTGAATCATTTTGAGGCCAGGGCTTAATGCCTGAAGCTATCCAAGCCGTTGTTAATTATGGCTTTGAAAAATGTCAGCTGCAAAGTATTTGGTGTGGTTACAAAGACGGCAATAATCAATCTAAAAGAGCGCAAGAAAAGCAAGGTTTTAAATACGACCATACTGTTGAACACATGTACAACCCCGTCTTAGATGAATATATCATTGAGCACTTTACCAAACTAACTCGAGTTCAATAAAATAAAAAGGTAGCCTTGAAAGCAAATTTGCTTTTTAAGGCTACCTTTTTTAATTTTGTTTACGCGCTACATTCGCCACTGCATTTTCAACTAGAGCTTGTTCATGATATTTCTTAATGGTGGCATTTAACCGAACATAGGCATAGAAGTGAAAAATAATCCCACAACCTAACAAAATTCCCCCTAATAAATTCGAAAACAGGGTGACGACAATTGCTGCAAGATAAATTGCCACACTGCGAATAGGATCGTGCTCCACTTTGTCATAAAAACTCGCATTAACTTTCTTGTTACGCAGTTCAGGATGTTCATGTAGATACCAATAAATCACAAAAAACATCGCCGATGCCATTAAAGCAACGACATCATAGACAATTAAAGCAACTTTCAAATCCATTCGATTCATCGTTGTCAACGTATTAGCTACCAAATACATGGGATAATCAATTAACGTAATCACAAATAACAAGATCAGGTTAATCACATTCATGTTACGATCAATCTTCTTAAACAACCCGAAAAAATCATGGTGAAATAACCAAAGTGTGCCCACATAAAAATAGGAAAAAGCATAGGACAATAAAATCGGCCACTGATTAATCAATGCCCGTCCCAAATGTCCGACTTGATAATCTGGAATTTTGAATTGTAAAACTAAAATGGTAATTAAAATAGCAAAAATACCATCGCTAAACGCATGAAATCGACTAATACTCATATTACATCACTTCCGCGGTTTAATTTACACTTATTATCTTAGCATAGGCCACCAAATGCGTATATGCATTGTAACTGTGAAGGCTACAATTAGACAAGCGTTGTTGCAAAGCAAACGTCATATTTTAATCACAAAATGATCGGATAACTCGCACAATTGCCGCATACTTCTTTCAAATGTCGGCAGTATAGTAATAACCATAGAAAGTTACTAAGAGGTGATGCACATGACAAATAGAGCCGATGATTTTCTAGTCAGCGCAACTGAAAATCCTTAGGCGCCTTGCCTGAATTAATTGCTAGTCTTCTTCATTTTATTCCTCCCCCTTAAAATGAAACTTAAATGTCTAACAGCACCCCACTGTTAGATTTCTCCTTACAATCAGAATTGCCCGTTCTGGTTGATACCTAAAATATATCTATCCTTCCGACTCATCCTGTTTGCCCGCAGGATGAGTTTTTTAGTGTATACCAGATAATGTTTGTCCTAAGCCAATCAAAAAGAACTGGTACAAAAAATACCAGTTCTTTTAAAGTTGTCACAGAATCATTCAATTGCTATGCTGCTTTAATTATTTTAAGTAATTTGTCTAAAACATGACGTTCCCAAAAAATGATGAACGGTCCAGAACCAAACGCAACAATAATCGTGACTAATCCAAAATGACCGTGCACTAAAATAGCGATCACCATGGCCGTAACATCTTGTAAAATCCGAATGAAACGATAATTTTTGCTGTGCGTCACTTTTAAAATCATTGGCGTAATGGCATCATAGGGCGAAATACCGACGTCAGCAACAATATACATCGCTAATCCAAACGTAAAGACTAAGAAGCCTAACAAAGCTACTAAGATTTGCATTAATAACGAACTTGGTGTTGGTAGATTTTTCAATAAAATCAAGCTAAAGAACTGAATCCCATAACCGACTAAGGCCATATTGAAAATTGTCCCGACGCCAATTAAGTGACGATCAATTAAAAACACCAATCCCAAAATAAGCAAATTCAATAAGAGTTGATACGGTCCTAACTGCCAACCGAGTAATTGCGATACACCTAAATTCATTGCTGAATAAGGATCCATCCCTAAATCAGCAGCTAATAAAATTGTAGCTCCTAATGCAAAAATTAAGACACCAATTAAAGACATCAATGAACGACGCCAGACTTCACGAAAACTTCTTTTACTTACAGTTGACATTGGCGATCCTCTTCTCAACAGTTATTCTGATTGATTTGTTCTAAGATAAGTCAAATAGTCAAAATTATTCACTTTACAAGCCATGCATCCTTTATACTCACAATTTTAGCAAAAATAGCTATCAAATACCCTTTTTAACAACGCTCCAAGAACTGACCCTAAACAAAAAACACCTCTGTTTTCAGAGATGTTTTAAATGATTATCTTTTAATTAATGGCTTGAATGTTGAGTAACTGGCTTTTTTACTGATGAAGCTTGGAAATATTCACTAACTTGTTGGCGAATAAAATGTAAATAATGTCCCAAAACAAAGACGATCACAACAACTGCAATAATCAATTCAAGGTACGCTAATCCAGTTAATGTTGGTGTTAAGGTCGCATTAGGGAATCGCTTCAACAAGGTGAACAAACCAGTTGCCGAAATAACTAATGGGAATGTAAAAGCTGCAAAACTGGGGAAGAAATGTAACAGTGAATGTTTAGCAGAAATATAAATACGCGCCATAGTAAGTAACGTTGACAAGTATAAGACTTGCGCCAAAATACCTAACCCAATTGCAAAAGGTACATTGATTGTCGTAAAAGAATTAAGGTAGCCGGTCAAACAAAGTGATGCTGGTGCGGCAACAATCGTAATGAATGGCAGCACGCCTTCATTCATCTCATGATGTTTAACTAAACGGTAAATAACGATCGGTAACAAAATAATGTAGAGGCCTAACGCAAGATATAATAATGCTCGACCAATGCTAGGAATGAACTGACTAGCTGTTACTGGCGCAACTCCGAAACCAACAAAAGTAACGAACCAACTTGGATAAACGTGTTCAATTCCCACTGCTGGTTTAATCAAGTGAAGATAAACAAAAACTGCCGTAATGGTTAGTTGTACGATAATCGCAGTACACCAAATGATTAAAGCAAAAGTATGGAAGCCCCAATTGCCCCAATAAGTAGCAATGACCATTAAACCCATCGTAAATGTTGGCAAAGTAGCTGCTGAAATTGGATTCGTAATTTCTTTAACGGCGTGATTGAAGGTTAAGAGAACTTTCAATAGGACGAAAAACATTAAAATTATGCTTAAAATGCCGAAAAATGTTCCGATAGTTTTCATTTGCAGACTGATAAATAAATTGCCCAGTGAAGCAATACCTAAAATCATGCCACAAATTGCCATAGGTAACTTTTTCAAAATTGTTATCATATTTTTCCCCTTAATTGTTAATTTGATAACATTAATTTTAGAATCGTAAGCTTAATAAGTCAAACTAGTAATTTTTATTGTTATAATAAGAATAACTAATATTGAAATTTAAGGAGCTGATTTAATGAATACTGAACTGCTCACCTTTATCTATGTTTACGAAAGTCATAGCTTTTCAATTGCTGCCCGAGAATTATTTGTCACCCAGCCAACAGTATCTTTGCGGATTAGTCAGTTAGAAAAAGAATTGGGCACCGATTTATTTAGACGAACCAATCGCCATGACATCACCCCGACTAATGCAGGCAAATTATTGTACCAGCAGGCAATTCAACTACGCCAATTATGGCAAACTACGCAAGAAGAGATTCGTTATGCAGATAATAACGACCATCATTTGATTCGCATCGGCTTTTCTCAGACGATTGCTGAAACCATCGTGACAACTTTCGTCAAACAAATGCAGCAGCAGTTTAATCATTTCGATTGGAATATTACGATTGATAATTCTGATCGAATTTCAAAACTCATGGCACAAAAAAAGTTAGACATTGGTATTATTGAAAAACCAATTCTAACTGATGCTAATACTGTTACTAGAAAAGAAATCGCCCCAGATCAACTCGTTTGCATTGGTCAAAATACCGGTACTTGGCTGATCCGTGAACCGGGTTCCGGTATTGAGCATTATACCCGCTTGTATTTACGTGAAGCCGATATTATGCCTAAACATACCATTGTCTTAAATCGTAATGACATTATTCTCGAGTTAATTCAGCAAGGCCTAGGTGAGACAATTGTTTCCAAGAGTATTTTGCCGGCCAATTGCCCCTATCAAGAATTAGGGCCTCATTTTGTTCGTTCATTATATTTATTACACACGAATAATTTTGACAAAAGCATTCTCAATGAGATTTATCCTTCATTATTAAAACTGATTAATGAAACTTATCAGGCTAAATAGTTGCAGAAATTATCGGCCAAAATACTGAAATTTCTTCACTAAATTAGGAAATATAAAACCAATCACTCGTAAAACAAGATACCCGATTAAAACACCAAGTACATTAGCAATCACGTCATCAATGTCCACACTGCGATTTAACATCAGTGAGTGATTCAAGATGTATTGCCCCGCCTCAATTGAACTACTTGCTAATAAGCCTATGGTAAACACTTTTATCAGATTTGCTCGAGGTATTAATAATCCATAATAAATTCCCAATGGAATTGCCATTACAATATTTAAGTAAAATGTAGCATCGATGCTATGAAATAAAACAAAGTTAACTGTGCCCCATCCTGCCATTAGTGGTCGAATCGTATGACCAGTAAAGCTCATTGGTGTAAAACACAGTACAGCTACACTGAAGAAATAAAAAACTGCAGAGTATAAAGTTAAGCGTTGATAACCACTTTTATGCTCCGGCATCAGCGCATTATTAACAATTAACGTTAAAACAACAATAAAAATAAATGGTACCCAACGAATAATATTAATAGTCATATCACTCCCTTATGAATAAAAAAGGACAATCCCTTGAGATTGTCCTTTTTGACTAATTTGTATTAATTTAATTTAGTCTTGCTTTGTACTTCAAGTTTGTCATTGAAGTCATAAACAACTGGTTCGCCAGTTGCCATTTCTAAGTTGATGATATCTTCATCAGAAATACCTTCAATGTACTTGCTTAAGGCACGTAATGAGTTACCATGAGCGGCGATGATGATGTTCTTGCCGTCAAGTAACTTAGGAGCAACTTCGTCTTCCCAGAATGGAATAACACGTTCCAAAGTAACTTTAAGGTTCTCGCCACCAGGGATGATGCGTGGGTCAAGATCTGCATAACGACGATCGTTAGCTGCTGAACCTTCATCATTAGCATCCAATAATGGTGGTAATACATCGTAAGAACGACGCCAGATATGAACTTGTTCGTCGCCCCATTTTTCAGCTGCTTCAGCTTTGTTTTGGCCTTGTAATGCACCATAATGACGTTCGTTTAAGCGCCATGTTTTCATTTCAGGAACCCATAATTGGTCTGAACCTTCCAATGCATAGTGCAAAGTCTTGATAGCACGAGTCAATACTGAAGTGTAAGCTTGGTCGAATTCCAAACCTGCTTCTTTGATTAACTTACCAGCGTTTTGTGCTTGCTTAACGCCTTCTTCACTAAGATCAACGTCTACCCAACCAGTGAATTGGTTAGATAAGTTCCATTGACTTTGTCCGTGACGGATCAATACTAATTTTGCCATTAATATTAGCCTCATTTCATGATTAATTTATCATCATTAATTGTATTTGTTTTTCAGAAAAAATACAAGTTGCAGCGGTCTTTTGTTTACATATTTTCAGAGTGCGAAGAACAACGGGTTGATGACATTAATTTAAGAGAAAAGATTGGTGCATGTCAATGCAACAAGATCTTCTCTTAAATTTCGTGTCATCAGTTGTTCGTAGCACGTTTCGGCCAGAGTGCGGAGAAAGGCGGTTTGGTGATGAGCATTAAGAAAGCTAGGAAAAAGTTCGCACTTTGAACTTATTCCTAGCTGGCTTAAGCGGAATTGCCAGCCTTTCGCAACACGTTTCAGTTAGAGTACGACAGGTTATTTTAAACCCGTTTGATAATACCAGCGGCCAATAATAAAAGTTGAACAGTGGTGGGACCAACAAATTTAAACCCACGTTTTTTCATATCCTTAGCAACAATCGTTCCCATACTAGACTGTTGATTTAACGGTGCGCCAGGTTCAACGGCCATTTGCCAAACCTGATGATCGGTAAAATGCCATAAATATTCTGAGAAACTGTTAAATTCAGGTGCTAGTTTAATAATGGCTCGTGCATTAGTGATAATGGCGCTAATTTTATGAGGATTACGAATCATCGCTGGATTAGCTAACAGCGCTTCGTATTCTGGCTCATCAAAACCAGCAACTTGCTGATAGTCAAAATCAGCAAACACTTGGCGAAAAACAGGAATCTTACTAGCTGCTGCTTTCCAACTTAAACCGGCCTGAAAAACTGCAATGACCAACATTTCAAATAGGACTTGATCGTCATGCGTTTCTTGACCAAAAATTCGATCGTATTCGTGAATACCATCTTCCTGTTTTTGCATATTAACCTGATGTTTCATCAAATAACTTCCTTAGCCAAAGCTTGAATACATTCGGCTATTTCATCACGAACTTGGCGAAAGACCGCTAACCGTTCCGTTTCTGTACCAGTTGCTTGAGCAGGATCAAGCAGTGGCCAATGAATCTTAGTAACTGTTGCGGGCACAACTGGACAACGATCACGTGCATCGCCACAAAGAGTAACAACAATATCACACGTTTGCAAATATTGCGGATCAATTAATTTAGACCGATAGTTTGAGATATCAAGGCCTTTTTCAGCCATCACTTTAACTGCCAATGGATTAAGTCCATGCGTTTCAATACCAGCGCTAGCAATTCGCCAATCTGCTGGTAAAATTTGGCGGGCAAATCCTTCTGCCATTTGACTGCGGCAAGAATTACCGGTACATAGGAAATAAATTTGGGGCAAACAGTCCACCTGCTTTATTTATTTTTATCGTTAGTTGTTCTAGATTGACGCCGGAATTTTTTTAACCAATCAACTTTTTTGGCATGCCCGGTAAAGAGCGCTTTTAAATCGTGACGGAAGCTGAAAAGCGACAGTAAGGTTAAAAATGCAAAACCTAAGCCAACCTCTAGATTGTACTGACTAAAGCCAATCACTGTGTAACTTAATAAAATGATAATTCCCGGTAATGTTAAATTTTGCGTTAGTAACATGACGGCCAAAGCAATTAAGAGGCTAATTAGTCCCCATTTAAGATTAAAAAGTAAGACTAAAATAACTGAAACTGCCACACCTTTGCCACCGCGAAAGTTTTGCCAAGCCGGAAAATTATGACCAAGGGTAGCACCAATACCAGCATATAAAATTGCCAAATATCCTAGGCCGGGGAAAAGCAACTGACAAATCAAAATTGCCAAGATTGTCTTGAGTAAATCACCACACAACGTCAAAATACCATATTTCTTGCCTAAAACTGCGCCCATATTAGCTGTGCCAGGATTACCAGAACCAAGTTCAGTTGGCTTCTTCCCCGTTTGCCAGCGACTAACAACATAAGCAGTAACAAAGTTGCCAAAACCATAGCCAATTAATAAACAATACAATTTTTCTATTACCATGAACTTACCTCGTACTATGAATAATTACGTTGATTATAGCATATTGCTTTTAGTCAGCAGAGCCAAAATCATAACCACAAAAATTATTGACAATAGAGAAAATTAAAGTGGGTTAGTTAAAGTTAATCTTAGTTAATTGGCTTAAAAATTAAGAAGTTAAAGTTTTTTTGATTGTAAACGCCTACCTCAAGCATTTCTTAAACACGTTGTAACGTTACAGTATATAATGTGTGATAATTATTAATAAGGAGATTGATTGAATTAATGAAACCTATTATTGCCATGCCCAGTGATGAACTCGTTGAGGTTAATCCGCGAATGCCTGGTGATTATCCCGCTTTTGCTCCTCATGACGTTAAGGAAGTTGTTTATGCAATTGGCGCTATTCCTTTAATTTTGCCTTTCCCAGATGACGTCAACAATATTCAAGCAACTGCTAATGAAGTCGTTGCCCTCTATGATGCGCTCATTTTACCCGGCGGACCTGATGTTGATCCGCAGAATTATGGTGAAGAACCAATTCCTGAGATTGGCATGCCAATTACTCAAAAGGATCAATTTGAAATCGCACTGATTAAAGCAACTTTAGCTGCTAAAAAACCAATCCTAGGTATTTGTCATGGAATGCAGATTATGAACGTGGCAATGGGTGGCACTTTATATCAAGACCTTGCTACTCAAGATCCCGATTATGCGATCCAACATGCCCAAGCAGCAATTGGAAATTGGCGCACACACCACATTAATTTAGAAAACGATAGTCATTTAGCTCAACTGCTTGGCAATCGATCACTGGTTAATTCTCGTCATCATCAGGCCGTTCGCAAGGTCGGTCAAGGATTACGAGTAACTGCAACAGCACCAGATGGCGTGGTTGAAGGTATTGAATCTGTTGATAACAATTTACTCGTAGGAGTCCAATGGCATCCTGAGAATTTTTGGCAAAAAGATACTACCCAACTTAATCTTTTTAAAGACTTACTCGCTCGCAGTCAAGCTAATCAATTTAGTACACAACAAGATAAACGCGTTGTACAATTTGACAATGCTTCTGCCCAATAATTAAACTAGCACATTAAAAACCGCCCTCAATATTTGAGGACGGTTTTTGTTTGCTAGTTGATTAGGCCTCTAGTGAGAATTTATGATGCGCTAAGCGATAAGCATGGTCACACACTGCAGCGACGTCTGGTTCGTGAGTGACGATGATCACACAGCGATTTTGTTCATGGGCGATTTCTTGGAAGAGTTGGATGACTTCTTGGGTATTTTCTTCGTCTAAATTACCAGTGGGCTCGTCGGCAACGACTAATTTAGCATCGCAGCACATGGTTCGAGCAATTGCGACGCGTTGTTGCTGGCCACCAGATAGGCGTTGAACGTTCTTAGTCATTTGTTCATCGGTTAATCCTAGCTTACGCAGCATCTCTTTTGCATATTTCTGATCGCCTTGGTGGCTAGATTTCGTAACAGCCATTGCTGTTAGTAGATTATTCAGCGGTGACATATAGGTTAATAAATTATAAGACTGAAAAACAATCGAAACGTTTTGTTGGCGATATTTAGTTAACCCGATATCATTAATAGAACGACCATTATAGTCGATCTCACCTGCACGTGGTTTTTCTAAACCGGCAATTAATGACAAGAAGGTTGTTTTACCTGAGCCACTTTGACCAACAATGGCATAGGATTGACCTTGTTCAAATTCTAAGTTGACGTCTGCAAAGAGACTATTTTCGGGACGGTCATACCAATAACCGAGATTTTTAGTTGCTAACATTGAATGACCTCCTTAATCAATCAAAACTTTCCGCGGCGATAGACGTAAGATACCACCGGATGCTAATGTAATTGAAACAAAGATAATAGCTAAGCCAAAACCGCCTAATTCAGCCAAGTTGGTTGGTGTCACTTGAACATCAAGTTTAGTTTTATCGGCCTTATTGTTACCCATAAAGCTGGCGCCACCGCTACGGCCAGGTTGACCACTAGGCGCATTACCACCAGGGCCACCTTGGCCACTATCGGTATTACCGGGACGTTGTGAATTAACGTTAGACGCCGTTGAACTAGCTTGTTGGCTAACCACTTGCTCACCTAATTTATCACCGACAAATTTGCCACCAATACCAGCAACGCCAACGGCAATGACTAAGACGATGAACATTTCAATGAAGAACTGACCAATAATTTTCATTCGTGACTCACCCATTGAGAGCAAGACACCAATTTCATAGCGACGTTCACGAATCATCAAGATCACAATTAAAGCTAAAATAATTGTGCCAGCAATCGCCACTAACCAAACAATTTTATCGGCAAAAGACTTAATATTGTTCATTGATGACTTCACACTTTGGTAACTAGCATCATTAGCGGACAATGAATATTTAGAGGTGTTGATTAACTTCTTACCGGCCTTCTTAACACTATTAACCTTCGCAGGATCACTAACCGTAAAGGTAACGGAATCGGCTGTATTAGCATATTTGCTGCCTTTAATTGTATTAGCTAATGTGTAGGAACTGTAAATGGTATTGGCAGGATCTGTGGCACCAGGCCCCATTTGTGTGGAGGTGCTGGTTGACGGTGCTTTATAAATTCCGACAATTGTTAATTGATAAGTCTTACTACCAGAAGTGGCTTTAACCGTAACGGTATCGCCAACTTTAAGACTTTCTTGTTTAGCCAATTCAGATTCAATGATGATATTGTTCGTATTGGCATCAGACGCCTTAATACCACGGCCCTTAGTAATCTTATAATTATTATCAGTAAAGTTGCTTGTTAAGCTGGTCGCAGAAACACCTGTGATGGCAATATCACCTTGACTACTTGTCATTTTGTCATCGCCACCAGGCATATTACCGCCACCCTGCATGACACTTTGACCAGAAGATGACGAGGTCGAAATTGCATCAAAACTCTGCGCATTTACAGAAGTGGTTGATGTTAGATTATAATTCTCGACATTATTTAAACTAGCAATCTGCTTAACATCACTTAACTTAACTGGCGTCATCGACAACGAAGGTTTCGTGCCACTGGTTGCCCCTTGGCGCATCTTCTTAAAGGCCGCTTCCCGGTTAGCTGACAAAGTTAATGTCGCACCAACGTTTTTCTTAGCATTGCTAGTCGCAGCATCAGCAGCATTGCGAATTAATAATCCGGCTAAGACAAACAGCATAATCGCTGAAGTCACGAGAATTAACAGGAGCGACCGCCCCTTCTTGGCCATTAAACTCAACCAAGCACGTTTAATAAAATTCATAAAAAACCTCCTAAATACAAGTTGTGAGTCGGACTGGGTGAGCTAGCCTCATAAGGTAGCTGGGGTTAAAAACTCGCAGAGATTTTGACAACAGCTAGTTTATGAGGAACAGCTCAAGTACGACGAACACATTTACAAGTTGTGAGCGGGCGTGTCTAGTGACGTACGGATAAGACAAATCATGACAAAATTTTGTTTTTAATTTTCGTCATGATTCGTCTTATCAGCTAGTCATTGCAACCGCGAACACTATTAATACAAGTCACGAGTAAGTACAGCGAACGTTATTTCATAACATCCTCTAGATTACTCAATAAAAGCGATCAATCTATGATTCAACTTTGTATTTTTCACGCGTTAATTTTGAATTTTTTGTGTCTTTAGCACTGAACATAATTCGCTGACCATGTTTTTATTAATACTATTGATTTCAGTTCTGATTGAGCTTAAGTGGAATACAAAAATCCCCATAATCGTTAGCCAACTAGTGCTAACAATTATGGGGATTTGATTGCAGATTAACTGTTATTGACGATTAATTCACCGCAGCAATAATCGCTGAAAGAAGGCCAAGGACCAGCAAACTTCCAATTACAATCATATGACGCCGTTTATGCATGAGAAATACTGCCACGAATTCTCGAATTAAGGCATTGGGTAAGAAATAAAGTCGCACCTTAGAGCCAACACCGTTAGCTTTTAAATCCGCCATTCTCGCATAAATTCCTGCACGGAAAGTATGATAATTGTTGGTAAAGAATTTAACCTGAGGTTCTCTTGTCGTTGTTTTAAAATCTGCGGCAATAACTTCTTTAGAGAACGCCATATTTTGTAAGGTATTTTTAGAACGATCTTCTAATAAGACTAATTCTTGAGGCCAGCCGTGCTCAACGGCGTAATCCGCCATCGCCTTGGCTTCAGGTAACAGTTCATCACCGCCTTGTCCACCAGAAAAAACAATTTTAGGCAGTGGCCGGCCTTTTTGCTCTTGCTTCTTAGCGTAGACTAAGGCCCGATCAATCCGACTACCTAGTAAGCGGGAAACCTTATGACCATCAATTAACCCGGCGCCCAATACGATTAAGTAATCTTGGCGATAATTACGAGGTACGAATTGATAAAGCAAGGCATTCAATAAATAATTATAACTACAAAAGAACAGATAAGTACCAATTGCTGGAAGAACAGAGAGCAAAGCGTTTAACCAATCAGGTAAAAAGCGCTTAGTATTCAGTAAATCAATGACCCAAATAACTAATAAAAATATCGCCAGCAATAAAGTCAGCATGTTAGCCAATGTATGACTTTCACGTTTCCAGACAATAGCAGCATTCCAGAATAACAATAACCAACCCATTAACAATGTCAAAGCAACAACAGCTACTAATATTAAGAATAGTATCCCCATAAAGGTAATAAAAGCCTCATTACCAGTGTTGAAGATCAAGACTGCCAACCAGACTAAAAAGACACCAAAAAATAAAGAAAATAACGTGCCATTAACTAACCGTCGCGGCTCTTTTAACCAATTGTATAAAAAAATGCCGAAAAAAATGAGCATGATTGCGCCGATAATTAGGACCGCACCAATCAAACGCCCCAATGATGCATTGGCAAATTGTTCCAAAATAATGACCTCCGCTTAATATTTCTAATTTTATTTTAGCATAATGTGCATTAAACCAATAGAAAATCCATCAGCAAGCGCCGATTAACAGCACTTTTCTTACCAAACCCCACAGTTAAGACTATAATGAAATAGTAGGTATTCATAATATGGGGAGGTTCGCCTTATGGCAAAAGTTATCGACATTAAAAATTACCAAACTGATCGTGTTGCACATGCATTTCTCGAATTTTATCTATCACTATTTAAAAATGACGAATTAGATTCTTTAGCCACTTTTGATACGAAAGACCAAATGGCAGAAATCAACCACTTCTTGGAATTAGCACCTCAGGTTACAAACGATCAATTAATTGAAAAACTAGTTGAAGCTCGGAACACCGAATTAACTGGCCTTGTGGACAAGATTGTCGCCGCTGAACCAGCTGTTACTGAATTAACGAGTAGCAAGGCTTGGCATGATTGGTACCAGCAATTGATTAAAAAGATTGCGGTCAGAACACCGGGTAGTAGTTGGAATAAATATGGCACCCGTTAAAGTTTAATTAAGGATCGTCAAGTGGCTCAAGTTAGGCACGATTGTTCATCATGCATAACTTGGGCCAACTTCATGCTATTGTCAGTTAAATATCAGTCCCAAGATTGATGAGTCCCACTACTGAAGATGAGAAAATAAGAATGAACATGGAGGTTAGCAGATGGATAATTTAGTTAAAAACATTAAACGCAACATGTGGCTACGTGCCGCAGCTTTTATCATTTTGGGGATCTTAATTGCTTTTAAGCCCGCAATGATGATCAACATTAGTATTCAGTTAATCGCCTTATATTTAGCTATTCTAGGTATTTATAGCTTAGTGACAGGTCTCAAAACACATCAAAAAGGTGAGTCACTAAATAGTGCGATGATTTTAGGGATTACAGAGCTAGTTGGCGCGCTATTCGTCTGGTTATTCGCTAAATCACTACTTAGCCTTTTACCTTTCGTTATTGGGATCGGCCTATTAGTCCACGGTATTAATTACATCATGCAAATCCGTAGCAATCGCCAATATGTAAACGTGAGCCCAGTTATGAACTACGTCTACGGCGCTTTGATTATTGTTGCCGCTGTCGTCATCATCTTCAATCCTTTTAAGTCGTTAACCGTTCTCTTTGCCATCTTCGGTTGGCTCTTAATCATCATGGGCATCGCAGAAATCTTCGGCACCAGATTATTTAAATAAAGTGCAGAAAAAAGCGAATTGACAATGAACATTAAGGCAGTTCTGAGCGAAGTTGGCGTTTAAACTTCGCTCAGAACTAACTTATGTGAAATTGTCAGATTTTCGCAGCACGATTAATAAAGTGCGGAAAACAACGGGTTGATGACCTGAATTTAAGTGAAAAGATTGGTGTGTGCCAACACAACAAGATTTACACTTAAATTTTGTGTCATCAGTTGTTTGTAGCACGACTAAAATAAAGTGCGGAGAAAAGCGAGTTGATGACCTCAACTTAAGCGAAAAGATTTGCTGATAAATAACTAGAAAAAGCCGGTTCAGATTAATTGATCTGAACCGGTTTTTTTATTGCCTAGGATTGATAGTTTAAAATTTCAGCGAGTTGGCACCGTAATGCCGCTCGATGTTGACGTAGCGCTCTAGGTGTGACTTGTTGTTGATAAGCAATCACTGATAATGGATAACCCTTTAAGAAATGATCACGAATTACCAGCTGATCTAATTCATTCCCTGAAAAAGCAACTTGCTGCAAGGAAAGTAAAATATCAAGTTCAGCTTCATCAGTTGCTTTGCCGCCAATTAAATTAAGATCGGGTAAAACATCACCTTGACGATACCGATTGCGTCGTAATAGATCAATTAAGCGCCAAACAATATGACGAAAAGCATAAGCCTTGAAGCCATCATCACCATTCGGATCACCTGAATAATTCACATAGGCCCGTGCAAAAGCCAAATAAGCTTCTTGCAAAAAATCATCATAATCTTGCGAACCACGCCAAATGCCTGCGCGCTTAACAGCACCGCTAATTAATCGAGGGTGTTTTAAAGCCATTTGCAAGCCTCTCGTGAGGTTTTGTTGAGTAATCGTATCTTTAGTCTGATTCATTGTGAAACTCCTTTACAGAATTCCACAAGCGCCTGTGGTGACTCTAGCATAGCAACTAGTCTCAATAAACACATCTCGGAGCTAAAAATACCGATAATCGTCAAAGTAGGAACATATTTTTTGCGTATTAGTTTTTAGAAGCTTGATTGGTTAAGTTTTAGGAACTTGTTCCGACTTAAAATTATTTTTTAAGCTAGTGTCGTGCAATTTGGAACTGAATTTTAGTGACTAACTACATAAAACCTCAACTCATTAACTTTATAGCTATGTCGTACAATTTGGACTTGACCTTGAATGCCTAGCTACATAAATCCCTATGGATAAATATCCATAGGGGTTTATTAGGCTACGCATCAAAGTCAGAACAGTCCAAATTGCACTTCTAATTAAAGGTTCGCCATCTTTTCATTTTACAAATAAAATAGGATTCAGAATCTTCAAAAGTTTGGGTAACGGGTTCGTAATATTCATCATGACAAATATTCTGGACGACACTGCGTTGGAATAGTTGCAAATATTGACCGATTCTACAAGCATTAACCTGCTGATGCCAATGTCGATAAAGGCTATCATGTTGGCGAAGGACGTTCATTGGTAGTTGTAGTTGCTGGGTGTTAATCCCGATTTCTTGGCAAAGATATTCAAAGGCGCGCAGTTCCAAAACACTCATTAAACAAAGCGTCTCAAAGCGATGTTGAAAATCTGCTCTCACTGGTAAAACCAACCGCAAGCCGTCAGAAAAATCAAATTGAACTTGTTTGCGGGCAACCTTTTCTAAATGATGGACATGGTGCAGCGCTACCCAGTCCGCAGACTTAGAACTAGAAACACCCGTTAAATGCATGGCACACCAATTACCAAAGCAAAGTGATAATTCCTGATTATTAGGCAAACCAAGGTGTTGCTTCAATCTTCGAACGACGGAAACATCTAAAATCGAATTGGCCATGCGCTTTTGTAATAAACACTTCGTGGAATATGTGGAAAAGTAAACCGTGTCAGTACTAATCACCAAGGTTTTAATTCCTTGGGGATTAGCCAAGCGATAATTGATTAAGACATCAAAATCATCAATAAATTCTAATTCATGGTGAAGCGGAATAACTCTGCGCAAACGCGCTTGCAATAAATCTTCAGCACCAATAACCCGATTTGTTCCCAGCAATTGTAAAAATTCTACCAATGTCATCTTTTTCAACTGATCAGTCCTTTCCAATAAGTGAGATACACGCCTATCTTATCGGACTATAATGAGATACTCAAGCCTAGCAAAACTAATCCAGTTTTAGGACAAATAAAAAAGAGCCGGAATAAATTCCGACTCTTTTAATAAATGATCGCTTAATGATGATCCTAGTAAACACCGTTCACATGAACAGCGAAACTTGGCATGAAGTATTGGATTGAACCAGTCTTAACAACATCACCAGGTTTTGGAGCAGCAAGATACATGCCACCACCAAGGTAAATACCCACATGATAAGTGCTACCACGTGAACCCCAGAATAATAAGTCGCCAGGTTGTGCTTGGCTTACAGTCCGGTATGAGCCGGCACTTTCTTGTAAGACAGTGTTATGACCCAATGAGATACCAAAGTGTGCATAAACATATTGTGTAAAGCCTGAGCAGTCAAAACCAGTTGCAGGAGAAGCACCGCCCCAAACATATGGTGTACCCTTGTATTGATTTGCATAAGCAATAATTGAAGCCGCACTTACAGAACCAGTAGATGGTGTTGATGGTTGTGCAGGTGTTGAAGGCTTAGATACGTTCGTATTGTTGTTTGAGTTGTTGTTTGAACTTGAATTGCTGTTAGAATTATTCGTATTTGAAGAATTCGTGTTGTTCGAGCTAGAATTGCTTGAACCAGCATTTGAGTTACTTGAGTTCGAACCAGTGTTAGTTGAGCCTGCGTTGTTTGATGAACTTGAGCTACTTGATGAACTATTTGAGTTGTTTGTATTTGATGATGAGTTAGAAGAACTGTTAGAACTGTTAGAACTACTTGAACCTGTGTTTGATCCTGTTGAAGGACGGTTAGTTGAAGTAGAACCAGAGTTATTAGGTGTTGAAGTACTTGGTGCTTCAACTACTGAACTTGATGAGTTTGAGTTAGAAGCATTGCTGCTTGATGAACTGCTACTTGATGAAGATGATGAACTTGAATTAGAAGCAACTTGTGAGCCATCACTGACATAAGTGCTAGCGACGAAACCGCCATTTTGTAATTCATAGTAAGTAACAGCGCCATTAACCTTAGTACCAACATAGCTAGCTTTTTGACCAGGTGCAAGGTAACCCTTAACACTTGTACCAGCGATGTCATCCCAGATTGTAACAGTACCGTCAGTTGTGCTAGCAGTTACTGTACCAATTGCAGGTTTAACAGTTTGAGTTGTTTCTTCATCTTCTGTTGTCGTTGTTACAGGAGCATCAACTGAAGTGCTAGGTGTTGATGAAGTTACTGAAGAACTTGATGAAGATGAAGCAACGCTACTTGATGAGCTAGTTGTCTGATCAACTGCTACTGAAGAACTGCTTGAACTTGAAGTTGTGCTTGAAGCATCAGTTGCAGGAGCACTTGTTGCTGGTGCTGAAACTGATGGTATTGTTGCAGTAACTTGAGTTGATGATGAACTGCTTTGGATACTACTTGAGCTTTGAACACTACTTGAGCTTTGTACAGTACTTGAACTACTTTGTGTTGTTGAAGTTGTTGTACTTACTGCAGGTGCGTTACTAGTTGTACTTGTTGAAGTACTTACAGATGGTGTTGTAACTGTTGCTGTATTTGATGTTGTATTATTTGTAGTTGTGTTTGTTTCATTAACATCAGTTACATAATGACTAGGAACCCAGCCACCATTTTGTAATTGATACCAAGTTGTTGAGCCAATTACTTTTTTAGCAACGTAACTGACACTCTGGCCTTGAGTTAAGTAACCCTTGACGCTTAATGAGCTAGTTCCAGACCAGATTGTTGTTGCACCGCCGGCATAAGTTGCCTTAACAGTACCAACAGCAGTTGGTGTAGAAGTAGCTGTCTTCGTGTCAGTAGAAGCAGCGACATATTTTTCAGGAACCCAGCCGCCATCAGTTGTTTGCAACCAAGTTTGGCTGTAGACTTGCTTTGATGCAACGAATTGCACTTGTTGATTTGGTAAGACGTAGCTCTTAACCTTTTGACCAGCAATAGGACTAGTCCAAACGGTTGTAGCACCTTCAGTGTAAGAAACTTTACGTGTGGTAGTTGCGGCTTGTGCTTCATTGGTCTGTTGAGTTGCGATGGCACCTGCTGCTAAAACGCCCATACCGATCATTAATGACGCCACTTTTTTGTTTTGCTCCATAAAGTAAAACCCCTCTTTTTTCAATGAAACTATAGTCTGAATCTGTTTATGACTTATGACTGATATGGTACAACTCTTATGTTACAAAAGCATGACATTCCGTAAACAACTATGTGACACGCCTGTCACACCAATAAATGACAAAAACAATTTAATTGAAAACCCTATCAGAACGCCATTTATTAAGAATGTCTTAAAACATTACAATTTGATTACAAATACTTTTTTTAATCAAATTTTCTCAAAAAAGCTCTGATTAAGAAGTCATCACAGCTCATTTCATTCAAAATTAACCTAATCAAGCCGTCAGTCGGTATTGCCAGACATCAAGTTTTAAACAAGAAAGGTCTTGACGTCTGGCAAAATTTGCCGGCCGTCAATTGATACTTCCTATACTTCAAACATCAATGATAAACACTTTACTACTATAATATAGTGCGATTTAGATTCGCCTTAGAACAGTTAGCGACGTCCCTAACTTCCGCAGCAATTCTTGAAGATCACCCTATTCTTCAACCGTCACTTCCGTATCGTCAAAAATTGGGGTCACAATTGTTTCAGTGTAGTTAGCTGATAATGGCTTAACGTAATATACTTCATTGTCCTTTTGAATCAAGGCAGCCTCTTTGATCTCATTCATCGCCGCCCGAACTGTCGCATCGTCTAGATTTTCGTTCACATCATTTAAAGATAAGGTGTGCTTCTTTTTAGTACCTTGATAACGTAATTTCAATGTTTTCATGCTAATTCCCTCCGTTAGCTTCTCTAAGTGTGTTTGAAATAGCGCTGGTTTAGTTGTAAGCAATTTAAAAGGTGACAGCTTTAGTTGTGGTAACTTGAGCACCAAGCGCTGTGTCATCTTTGCCCAGCTTAGCAATCCCGCTACTAAACTTCTGTAATTGTTCGGCGGTAGGATCTTCAACTACTGCATTGAAGTTACGTTGCTTCAGCCCATCTTCATAATGAGCACCTGCTAAAACCACGCCTAATTTCGTTGATTGCCATACACTTTCCATGAAATAACCTCCACTCATTTTCTGTAAGCTCGCCGGCGATAACTGCTTACACTATTACTAACGTATGAGGGTGAGGGAAACGGAAGGAGGGAAAATATTTATTATCTATTACTATGAACTTTTTAATCTCATCTGCTTAATTTTCGATAAGTTTTAATTTAATGATGTCAACTAAAAAGGCAGCTCTCTTTACAGAGAACCACCTTAATAAATTACATCAATATATCAGATGAAGTCTATCTTGAAATTCTTTAAAAGAACTTGTACTAGAAAACTAATATGATCATAACGGTTATTAGTGCTTTTCTTCCTAAAAATTGACGTATAAATTATCTTCCAAAACATATTTTTCTTAACTTTCCCTGTGGTAAAAGCTCGTAAATAAGCAATGGAATAATTAGACCTACAAGAAAAGATATGATTATTGCAATCCAAGCAATATCAAATTTAATCTTTGACAGAACAATATATGTTGGAGCCATAAATAAGAAGTGAAGAATATAAATATACATGCTGGCTCTACCAATCTTAGCAAGCAACTTATTGTATATTTTAGTAGATAGTGATATCACGAATATAGAACCTAGTATAGCAATAATAATGCGTAATATAATATTGCTACTATTAATTCTTGCATTAATATAATAGACTACTATGAACAGTAAAAATGAAGAAATAAGAATTAACCGATTTTCAAAACTCCTTAATCCGATTTTAAGTTTCCAGTAGTTTCCGACTTCAAAGAAAAAGAAGTAATAAAAAACACTGCCTATTTTCCAAAAAGTCATTACTGGTGAAGCAACACATAAAAGGAAAGATACTACTAGTAATACATTTGGATTGTGAAACAAGCGTCTTAAAACATAAAATAAAATAAAGATTATAAATAAATCATAGATAAACCACATTTGATCTATTGTAAAAAAAGGAATTAGCATTAGTGATTTCCAGGTTATATTACCTGCATGAACAACCAACATTGCTAACCCTTGGATAAAACTCCAAATGATATATGGTACTAATAAAGACCTTGCTTTTACAATTAGTGCTTTTACAAAAGGTTTGCTAGACCAACTACTTACAAAAAAACCAGAAATCATAAAAAACATTGCCATACAAAAGCAATCAAATAATTTTGTTTGCGCAAAATAAATGACATTGTTAAAACCGATATATCTGTGTACTCCCTTAAGAGAATGCCAGTAAACGACAATTATAATACCAATTCCTTTTGCTATATCAATCCAATTAATTCTTTTGTCCATAGTTCACACTTTCTTTTACACAATAAAAATAATATTAAAGAAAAGCTTTTGTTTATCATAGTGAACACACAAATACACATATCTTATGTCTAGCATTTACTACATAAACATTAGATTGCTGTATCATAGTTAGATAACTATAAATTGAAACAATGCATCTAGTTATTTTAATACAAGTCTGTTTTAAAAAAAGACCTTGTTCTCACGAAATAATACAAGATAACCTCTATCTCAATTCGTAACTAAAACCTATAAAAATATCCGAGGTAAAATAATAGTCTTACTAGAAAAAAAGATCGAGGAGTTAGGATATCTTTTTGTTTAAAATTAAATATTAACGAGATTTATATATCTAAATCTCATTAAAAATAAATTAAAAGCCATACTCAATATAGCATTACTTATCTCGAATTACACATCAAACCATTTCATCTCAACTTGTATAAATAGAGGAGTTAATATGATTAATTGAGCACTTTGATACCATCAAAAACAAATTTATTTCGTTCAGATATAGGATCACAATTTACAATCCAGAACGTGGACAATTTTATTTGACTATTCAAAGAATTAATTCATATCCTAAACAAAAATAGTTAAATAAAACTCTTTTACTCATATTTAATTAAAAGAACATAATAAATTTATTTTTTTATCGGCAAATAATTACCTTGTTTCCAATTAGCGGATGTATTGTACATCCATAAAATTATAAAAACAAAAAAATAAGTTCTATCTACGGTAGATACCAAAAACATTGCGCTGAAGCAAACACTAAAAAAGAAATTATACACAGATTTTTTAGAAAAATTAATAGTTGGTACGAAGAATAATAGCATTGCCAATATAATTCCACCACGTGCAAGCATACTCATTAAACCAGATGAATAGCCATCATTACCATATAATCCTAAACGTGCTTGATCCATAAATATTTTTATACTGTAAGAATTGTCCAAGCCATTACCAACAAGCGGATTTTGTTTCCACGCTTCGAATCCCGCATGTATGTCGTCAAACCTTATATTGACAGATCCCCCCATGCTTTCCATCTTAGATGCCATTACAAATTCAACAATATAAATTACTATAGGGATCACAAGTAAGACTAATATTTTTCCTAGATTTGGTACCCGTAAATAAAATTTTAGTAATAACGAGATAATAATAATTAGTAAACCTGTAGTTGATGTTGTTGTAATTAATGTGATTATCAAAATGATTGTTTTATAATTATTCATTTTAGAATCAGTTTCTAAAAATAAATTTATAATTAAACAACTAGCCAATACATAAGAGAACATCGGTGCTTCAGAGTATATACCGCTATTTCTTAGTATCGAAAATCCTAAGAAATTTACGCTCCCTTGAGGAAAAAATTGTAATCTAAATAATCCATTAACCTCTTGAAGTTTTCCCCAATACATCTGAATCGATGAGTTATAATTCATGCCGAAAATTTTTAGCATCCAAAAAAGCAATGAAATAATTGATAAAAATACGCCCACATTAACAATTTTACGAAGAATATTATTGTTTTGTTTAATAGTACTATAATCAATATAAAACACTATAATTATAGGAAAGAAAATCATCCTTATAAAATCATCAATTCCAGCATATCCTAAAGAACGATTGTAGAGTAATAACGGGACTATAATTAAATAATAAACTAATAGCATCCAAATAATTTTTGTCTGTAAAAAACGTATTTTTTTTAACGAATACGCACTCAATACTAATCCTGTTCCAAAAATGAGCGATAAGATCAAACGGCGATACAATGGATCCGTACTCACCCAATAGACACTGTTGACTGTTAGTAAAAGCGAAAACATGAATACATACTCTAACGGAGCTATATACCAATCATTTGAGATAGTTGCACTATCCACAGTTTTCATTATTTTTGTTCTCCATTTAATTAATTAAAAAATTCTATGAGCATAAAATTGATTATTAATACTAAATTAAAATCCTAAAAAATATATTCAATAATTAACATTTTGTTATTTCATAACTATTAGATGTACTTATTCCGATACAATTTGTTATAACCAAAGGGAAAAAAATACATTCCAAAAAAAGCAATTCGATACTTTACAGGGACTTTAGCTTGGACAGAATTTAAAAATCCAATTTTATGCAATAAATAATCACGTTGTTTTTTTGAATCCCACTTCAAATCATATTTTATATGATGGTGAATCGTATAGATCCACACTCTCATATTTAAGCTAATTATCAATTTTTTTTGTTCAACGTCATTCAGCTGTGTTTCTTTCAATAGTTGCTTACATTTCATTAGATACGTTTTACTCAGTTGATCAATTTCATAATGAAATGCAGTTGTAGTACTACCTTGACGTTTATAAAAATTATACAGTGGTTGTTCAATTATCCTAATTCGAGAATATTCAACTGAATTTAAATATTGAGCAATAAAAAGACTGTCTTCATAAAAATTAGCGTTCGTAAAACGTAGGTGATTTTGCTCTATAATTTTACGGCGAAACATTTTATTCCAAAGCCCTACATCACATTCTGTATTTGCTTGAAAATAAAGACTTATCAAGTCTTTTTTGTTTTTTGCCTGTTTAATAATTGGTAATTCAGTTACTTTATTAATTACTTCACCCTTTTTGCCAATAAAAGTTTTATTAATCCCTGATTCAACCAAATCATAATTAACTATACTACGATACAAATTCTTAACCATGTCTGGCTCAAGTGTATCATCAATATCTATAAATAAAATATATTCACCCGAGGCCTTATCTAGAGCTTTGTTACGCGCGGCCGCCTGTTTTTTATTTTCCTGAGTTAATAATACTATTGGTAACCTTTTGAACCAACTGGCAATTATTTGTCGACTATTATCCGTTGATCCATCGTCAACAATTACCAGCTCGTACTCTCTAGGTAGCCATTCTTGTTTTATAATACTATTTAAACATGTATTAATATAAGAGGCCGCGTTATATATTGGAATAATTATACTTAAATTCATTACACACCTACTTATAACTAAGATTACTAATCTTTTAAAGATAATATTAATTTTACGTCAATACTAAGTATTTTTTAAAATTATATCTACAGCATTCTTTACATTTTTAACATAATTATCTACATAAAATTGTGATATGCTTCCCTTTACCACTTCATCTTTAAAACTAACATCTCGATTAATAAAGCTCTGCATATAACAAACTAGTTCATCTATATCATGCATTTGATATAAAAAACCATTTTTATCATTTATAATATCTGCTGGACCGGTTGGGCAATTTGATGATATTAATGGTATTCCATGGCTAGCAGCTTCACATAAGGACATAGGAAATCCTTCAAAATTAGATGTCATCACTAAACAATTAGGATGTATATCCTCTTCCCAAATATTTTGAACCCATCCGTGCCAGATAACATGTTCCGATATGCCTAATTTTTTTAAATAATTTTTACATTTTTTTAACTCTATTTGACCATCTGTATCGTCATTCCCGTAGATATCTAAAATCCATTTTCCTTTAAGATAAGAGCATGCGTCAAATAATTCTTGTAAATTTTTTTGATGATTGAACTGCACTCTGGCAATACATAAAAAATGTGTTACTCCATATTCATTAATAGAAAATGACTTAGTTGTAGGTATAACTGGGTTATAAATGGTATATATTTTACTAGAATCTATTCCCAACGTTTTTAATTCTTCTGTTATACCTGAGCTAATCGCAAAATAATAGTCAGCAGACCAGTATAGCTTTTTTATTTTATTAACATTCTTATCAAAATATTGACTAAAAATTGAGAAATGCTGCCAAGATACAATCTTGTATTGCTTTTTGAATATTTTTTTTACAATTTTTGCCAAATATATAAATTTTGGTGTCATACAAATCACTATGTCAAAATTATTATCTATTAACTTTGTTAGAGCAAACGTTACTTTTCTTATTTTTGATGATTTTGAATTGTATAAAACAGTATTTTTGTTCTTTTCTAAGCTTCGAATCCATTCATAATTCCCCTTATACAATGGAATTATAAACTCAAATTGATAATAATTACTTAGATTATCGCTGAATTGTTGGAGTACTGTTTCTTCTCCTCCATGTCCCTTAAGAGTGTCAGTTAATATTCCAATTGATGTTTTCATTTATACACTCCAATATAAACTTATTTAAGTTATATCTAATAGTCACTTAATCGTTAAATTCATAATATCATACTTTAAAATTTTTATTATTTGATCAAATACTGCTCATTAGTTATAAGCTACGTTACTTATCAATTAACATTGAGCATCGCCTATTCTTTCATCTTAAGGTATGCCTTGAAC